>OJJJ01000057.1_pt1 | contig 80930 bp, 69 predicted proteins | sample 1596311 | NCBI WGS metagenome assembly OJJJ01 (sample SAMEA4350140, study PRJEB24818) | metagenome | biome: human; feature: gut; material: faeces | place: Denmark | collected 2013-09
GTTTGATACCCTGTTCGCCACCAGCCAGCGCAACGATGAACCAAAAACCACGCCCTCGCCGTTTGATGAACATCGCGACGGGCTGGTAATTGGCGAAGGCGCAGGCACGTTGATTCTGGAAGAGCTTGAGCACGCCAAAGCGCGCGGCGCGACAATTTACGGTGAGATTATCGGTTTTGCCACCAACTGCGATGCGGCGCATATCACCCAGCCACAGCGCGAGACGATGCAGATTTGCATGGAGCAGTCGCTGAAAATGGCGGGCTTACGCGCGCGGGATATCGGTTATATTTCAGCCCACGGCACGGCGACCGATCGAGGTGATATTGCAGAAAGTCAGGCAACCGCCGCCATTTACGGTGATAATGTGCCGCTGTCCTCGCTCAAAAGTTATTTTGGCCATACCCTTGGCGCCTGTGGCGCGCTGGAAGCCTGGATGAGTTTGCAAATGATGCGCGAAGGCTGGTTTGCGCCTACGCTAAATTTAAGCCAGCCTGATGCCAACTGTGGCGCGCTGGATTACATTATGGGTGAAGCCCGCAAGATTGATTGTGAGTTCCTGCAGAGCAATAACTTTGCGTTTGGCGGCATAAATACTTCTATTATCATCAAACGTTGGCCCTGATATGTACCGGATCGTTGTTGGGAAAGTTTCTGTTTTAAGCGCTGGCGCCCTGCCTCGCGCGTTGTATGAACAGGCGCCGCAAGGTGCGCGCCGCACGCGCTGGCTGGCTGGCCGCGTGCTACTTTCCCATGCCCTGTCGCCACTGCCTGACATTGTCTATGGTGAGCAAGGAAAACCGGCATTCTCAGGCGACACGCCGCTGTGGTTTAATCTCAGCCACAGCGGGGATGACATCGCCCTGCTGCTCAGTGATGAAGGGGAAGTCGGCTGCGATATTGAAGTCGTGCGCCCCCGTGATAACTGGCGGACGCTGGCGAATACAGTATTCAGCCTTGGGGAACATGCCGAAGTCGAAGCTGAACGCCCGGACCACCAGTTGGCGGCGTTCTGGCGCATCTGGACGCGCAAAGAGGCCATCGTTAAGCAACGTGGCGGCAGCGCCTGGCAAATTGTCAGCGTCGACAGCACCACCCTGACGTCCTCACTCTCTGTCAGTCAGTGCCAGCTCGATACCCTGAGCCTGGCCGTGTGTACGCCAACGCCGTTTACATTGACTGCCGATACCGTGCAGAGACTGGATACCTTAGCGTAAATTTTCCGGGAAGTTATCCGGCAATTCGCTGGCAGCACAGGCAATAACGCTGTCATTATTCGCCCCGCAGTCACGCACGAAGGTAATGGTCGCGAACTCATCAATCACCTCGGTTGGATACGCCGGGCCCGCATCACGATACGACATCATCAGCGGAACATGCTCATTCTGGAAGCAGACCGTTTTCTCCGGATTGTTGATCACCCAGCGTGGAAAGAAGATGGTGCCGTGAAAAAGTTTGTCGCCCAGGTTAACGATCAAGCTGACGTCGGTTCCGGTCGGTTCGGTCCATGAAATTTTATAAACGCTCTCCCCGACTCGCACAATGTACGCCCGCTGATCTTTCACCCAACGGTTAGCCACAATACCGCTGTGAATACGGTAATCCAGCGTGGTGTCATTTTTCACGTAGATCTCGTAATTCCAGCCATTATCGTAGGTATAGACCAGATGTTTGCCGACAAACCCGTTCAAATCATGTTTATCAAAAGCGCTCATATGCGTTCTCCTCTCAGTTGATGGGGCGATCTTAACGCTTCAAAAATTGGATGAATAACGCTATGTTTACATCATATTCATTCAATTTTTAGATGAGTTATGCATAAGACAACCCTGGAGCAGTGGGCCCTGCTGGAAAAAGTGGTGGAGCTGGGTAGCTTTACTAAAGCAGCGGAAGAGACCAACCGTAGTCAGTCTTCGGTGAGCTACAATCTGGCGCTGTTACAGGAGCGTCTCGGCGTGACGCTACTGACGCCGGAAGGCCGCAGAGCTGTATTAACTCCGGCAGGCGAGGTACTGCTCAATCAGGTCAAACCGCTATTGAAGGCTTTTTCATGGGTGGAAACCCGGGCGGCGACTTTACGCGATGGCACGCGAACACGACTGGATTTGATGGTAGATAGCATCTTCCCACGCAAACGCCTGTTCGCGATCCTCAAGCAGTTCCAGCAGGCGTGGCCGCAGACGCAGGTGCGTCTGACTGAAGTGCTGGAGAATGCTGACGATCGGCTGGCGGCACATGCCGATGCGGACGTGATGGTTCTGACCCGGCGTCAGGATGTCACCGGACGCGGTGAATGGTTGATGAATATTGATTTCGTGGCCGTTGCCCACCGCGATCACCCGCTCTGCACGCAGGATACCCCGCTGGATGAAGACGCTTTACGCGCCTGGCCGCTGATACGTATTGCCGATCGCGACAACCCACAGCAGGCGGTTCGCGATGCCTGGACCTTCTCTACCATTGATGCCGCTATTGATGCGGTACTGTATCAGGTCGGTTACGGCTGGTTGCCCGAGGAGCGCATTCAAGCGCAGCTTGATCAGGGGCTATTACGTTCGCTGCCGTTAAGTCACGGCGCTCGCCGTGCCACACCGCTGCATCTGATCGTCAAAGAGACGCTCGCGCCGCTGGATGAGCAGGTAAGCACCCTGCTACGTTTATTGCGAGCGCATTAACCTTTTCCCCAGATGCCGCACGTGTGTTACAAAATACGCTATTTCCGCATGCCCTGTACGCCACATAAAAGGTTAACTTTAGATGCAACGAGTCACCATTACTCTCGATGACGATTTACTGGAAACGCTGGACAGCCTGAGCCAGCGCCGGGGTTATAACAACCGTTCCGAAGCCATCCGCGACATTTTGCGCGGCGCGCTATCCCAGGAAAGCACGCAAGAACACGGCACCCAGGGCTTCGCGGTGCTCTCCTATGTTTATGAACATGAGAAGCGTGACTTAGCCAGCCGTATTGTCTCGACTCAGCATCACCACCACGATTTGTCGGTCGCCACGCTGCATGTCCACATCAACCATGACGACTGCCTGGAAATCGCCGTGCTAAAAGGGGACATGGGTGACGTTCAGCATTTTGCCGATGACGTTATCTCCCAACGCGGCGTGCGCCACGGTCATTTGCAGTGCCTGCCGAAAGAAGAGTGACGTCTATTACGTTGCCGGCCACGACTACATCAGATGACGCGTAATATTAAAACGTTATACGGTTTACCTACACCGTCAATCCCCGGACACTAAATCCTGCGCACACGCCCAGGCGCTCGACCATGCCCACTGGAAGTTATAGCCGCCCAGCCAGCCGGTGACGTCCATCACTTCGCCGATGAAATAAAGGCCCGGTACTTTGCGGGCTTCCATGGTCCGTGAAGACAATTCGTTGGTGTCTACTCCGCCCAGCGTCACCTCTGCCGTACGATACCCTTCCGTGCCGTTTGGCTGTACGCGCCATTCGGTCAGCGTTTCCACCAGCGCTTGTTGATCGCGTAGGTTAAGTTGCTTCAACGTCACGTCCGGGATTTGCCCCAACTGCTGCAAACACTCCACCAGTCGCTTCGGTAATTGCATCGCCAGCGTATTCTTCAGACTCTGATTGGGGTGTGCGCTGCGCTGTTCATCAAGGAAGCTTTCGAGGTCAACATCTGGCAACAAATTAATGCTGACAAATTCACCCGGCTGCCAAAAACTGGAAATTTGTAAAACGGCCGGGCCTGACAGCCCGCGGTGCGTAAAGAGCAGGTTTTCACGAAATACGGTGCCGTCTTCGGCGGTAATGACAGAGGGAACAGACACGCCGGAGAGCACCTGAAGCTGGTCAAGCAGCGGCTTATGCAGCGTAAAAGGCACCAGACCCGCACGCGTTGGCAGCACATTCAGGCCAAACTGTTCGGCGATTTTATAACCAAATGGCGTCGCACCCAGACCCGGCATAGAAAGCCCACCGCTGGCAATCACCAGTTTCGTCGCACCAACGGTTGCGCCGTTGAGCTCCAGCGTAAAGCCCTCATCATCCCGTGCAACGCTCAGAACTTCGCTACGTAAGCGCATCGTAACGTTACCTTTTTCGCATTCCGCTACCAGCATATCGACTATTTGCTGCGCGGAGTCGTCACAAAAAAGCTGGCCGAGCGTTTTTTCATGCCAGGCAATGCCGTGTTTACCCACCAGATCGATAAAATCCCACTGGGTATAGCGCGCCAACGCTGACTTACAGAAATGAGGGTTTTGACTCAAATAAGCCGCAGGCTCAACATAAAGATTGGTAAAGTTACAGCGCCCCCCGCCAGACATGAGGATCTTGCGCCCGGGCTTTTTACCATTATCAATAAGCAGTACTCGACTTCCTGCTTGTCCTGCCTGCGCGGCACAGAACATACCCGCTGCGCCAGCGCCTATAATAACGGTATCAAACCTTTCCACGTTGCGATCCTCTCTAAAAAGCGGGCGTGAATTGTAAAGATTCCTCAGTGGCCGCACCAGCACCAAACCATCAAAAATAGGTATTTATCTGAATTCTATAAGATAATTCTTTAGTGGTGTCATACAAAGCAGGAGACAAATCAAAAAAACTCTATATTTCACTTTGCCCGCGCCGCCAAAGTCACTGATAATGCGCCGCGTTCATGTCCTCAAAATGGCGTAACGTCCTATGCTACATTTGTTTGCTGGCCTGGATTTACATACCGGGCTTTTACTCTTGCTTGCTTTGGCTTTTGTTCTGTTCTACGAAGCAATTAACGGCTTCCATGATACAGCCAATGCCGTCGCTACTGTGATCTACACCCGTGCCATGCGTTCGCAATTGGCGGTGATCATGGCTGCGGTGTTTAACTTCTTTGGTGTTTTGCTGGGCGGTCTCAGCGTAGCGTATGCCATCGTGCATATGTTGCCAACGGATCTGCTGCTCAACATGGGTTCATCACATGGCCTCGCCATGGTGTTCTCTATGCTGTTGGCGGCAATTATCTGGAACCTGGGTACCTGGTACTTTGGTTTGCCTGCATCCAGCTCCCACACGCTGATTGGCGCGATTATCGGTATTGGTTTAACCAATGCGTTGATGAACGGCACATCGGTCGTGGATGCACTTAACATCCCGAAAGTGATGGGTATTTTTGCCTCTCTTATCATCTCGCCGATTGTCGGCCTGGTGGTTGCAGGCGGCCTGATCTTTTTGCTGCGTCGCTACTGGAGCGGTACTAAAAAACGTGCCCGTATTCACCTGACGCCAGCAGAGCGTGAAAAGAAAGACGGCAAGAAAAAGCCGCCATTCTGGACGCGTATTGCACTGATCCTCTCCGCAATCGGCGTGGCGTTCTCTCATGGCGCAAACGACGGGCAGAAAGGCATTGGTCTGGTCATGCTGGTACTGATTGGCGTAGCACCTGCCGGTTTCGTGGTGAATATGAACGCTTCCGGTTACGAAATTACGCGTACCCGCGATGCCATCAATAACGTCGAAACCTTCTTCCAGCAACGCCCTGACCTGCTCAAGCAGGCGACCGGCGTAGACCAGTTGATTCCGTCACCGACGGAAACAGGTACAGCGACGACGACAGAGTTCCATTGCCACCCGGCTAATACCATTAACGCGCTGGAACGTGCGAAAGGTATGCTGGCGAATCTGGAAACCTACGACAAGTTAAGCGTTGAGCAGCGCGGACAACTGCGCCGTATTATGCTGTGCATTTCCGATACCACCGATAAGGTCGTGAAACTGCCTGGTGTAAGCAACGACGATCAGCGTCTGTTGAAGAAACTGAAAACCGACATGCTGAGCACCATTGAGTACGCTCCGGTGTGGATCATCATGGCCGTTGCGCTGGCTCTGGGCTGCGGTACGATGATTGGCTGGCGTCGCGTGGCAACCACTATCGGTGAGAAAATCGGTAAGAAAGGCATGACCTATGCTCAGGGGATGTCGGCGCAGATGACGGCCGCCGTCTCTATCGGTCTCGCCAGTTATACCGGTATGCCAGTTTCCACCACCCACGTACTCTCCTCTTCCGTTGCGGGTACGATGGTCGTTGACGGTGGCGGCTTACAGCGTAAAACAGTGACCAGCATTCTGATGGCCTGGGTCTTCACCCTGCCTGCGGCGATTATTCTTTCCGGGGGGCTGTACTGGCTCTCCCTGAAGCTTATCTAAGCGAATGCGCAATAAAAAAGCGGGCCTGCAAACAGGTCCGCTTTTTTTTTACGCTGTCATCAGGTTCAGTGCCAGATAATCAGCGCAACCATACTGATTAATACCAGTCCACATAACGAACTGGTGAGAATGAACTGGCCACGCACGCGCTCACAGCGGCGAATAAACTCATCATCATGATGATCGCGATAGCGCTGGGCGTAGATATACCACACCAGACGCATCTGCTTGTTGGGTTGCCCATGCGAGGTAAAAAAGCCTCCGCCATCAACATACTGGTAAAGCAATGGATCGCAACCACGAAGTACCACTAACAGTGCGCGCAACGACGAGAAATAGCGCGCCATATTAACAATGCAAACGACACACAAAGCCCAGAATAACGCAATGGTGCTTATCATACCCCCTCCCCGGCGACCCGCCCACGGAGTTCCTCTCCGGGACTACCGCTCCCCGATACCCTACCAAACTATGCAGTGAAGAGTGCTACCGAAACCGCTCGTGTTAGTGTCACGCATCCGAGCGCCTCTCTAGATAGTGTAGGAGATTAGTTAATTTTTTTGCCAGAAGGTTAATCACTATCAATACAATTAACTGAAAAATTTGTTTAACTACTTGGCAATCAAGGTGGATTGACGGATTATTCTGGTCGCTATAATGTAAGGATAGTCCCTATAGGGTACGTCTTTACGACTGGACTAGCCCCGCGCGTAAGGTCCGCAGGATGCGGATGACGCGGCGGCAAACGATCGCCAGAAGGCTAGTCATCGACAACTTATGGAAGGAGTAACACTATGGCTTATAAACACATTCTCATCGCGGTTGATCTTTCTCCGGAAAGCAAAGTTCTGGTTGAAAAAGCGGTCTCTATGGCGCGGCCTTACAATGCAAAAGTTTCCCTTATCCACGTTGACGTAAACTATTCCGACCTGTACACCGGGCTAATCGACGTAAATCTGGGCGACATGCAGAAACGCATTTCTGAAGAAACTCATCACGCGTTAACCGAACTGTCCACCAACGCAGGCTACCCTATCACCGAAACCCTGAGCGGTAGCGGCGATCTGGGTCAGGTTCTGGTTGATGCCATCAAAAAATACGATATGGATCTTGTCGTGTGCGGCCATCACCAGGATTTCTGGAGCAAGCTGATGTCCTCTGCGCGCCAGCTGATCAACACCGTTCACGTCGACATGTTGATTGTCCCGCTGCGAGATGACGAAGAAGCATAAAATGCTAGCTGTCGGGGGGTAACCCGCCCCGCTGTAAACATTTAAGCCTGTAAGCGCCCGCCTGTGCGGGCGTTTTTGTTTTTGTACCTTGCGTGAAAATTATTGCCTATCAGTACATCAATCCAACAAATAAATCATAATTAGTGTGATCAACTAATTGGATCGAAAACTATCTCTATAATACTCTACCCGCGCGGCCTATCACCGCAGTCTATAACAAAATAAGACTTTTTCGGCGCGTTTTAGAATACGCGTTCATACTTTTCGGGATGGCTTTGAAAGGCGAAGGAATATGAATACACGAGCACCTACGGGCTTGCTGCAGCAACCTCGTCCGTTCTTCATGATCTTTTTTGTAGAATTATGGGAACGATTTGGCTATTACGGCGTTCAGGGCATCCTGGCGGTATTTTTTGTTAAACAACTCGGCTTCTCTCAGGAACAGGCGTTTATCACCTTCGGTGCGTTTGCTGCGCTGGTGTACGGCCTGATATCCATTGGCGGCTACGTTGGCGACCACCTGTTGGGCACCAAGCGCACGCTGGTTCTCGGCGCCATCGTGTTAGCCATTGGCTATTTCATGACCGGAATGTCGCTGCTGAAACCCGACCTGATTTTTATTGCGTTGGGTACCATCGCCGTAGGTAACGGGCTGTTTAAAGCTAACCCGGCAAGCTTGCTGTCAAAATGCTATCCGCCAAAAGACGCCCGACTGGACGGCGCCTTCACCCTGTTTTATATGTCGATTAACATCGGCTCCCTGCTGTCGCTGTCGCTGGCGCCGGTCATTGCCGATAAGTTTGGCTATGCGGTGACTTACAACCTGTGTGGCGCGGGACTTATCGTTGCACTGCTGGTCTATTTTGCCTGCCGTGGCATGGTGAAGGACATCGGTTCTGATCCGGACCATAAGCCGCTGGTATTCCGCAATCTGCTGTGTGTACTGGCCGGTACCGTGGTGATGATATTCGTGTGCGCCTGGTTGATGCACAACGTGAAAGTTGCCAACCTGGTGCTGATCGTCCTGTCGATTATCGTCACCATCATCTTCTTCCGTCAGGCATTCAAACTGGATAAAACCGGGCGCAATAAGATGTTCGTGGCCTTTATCCTGATGCTGGAAGCGGTGGTATTCTACGTGCTGTACGCGCAGATGCCGACATCACTGAACTTCTTTGCCATCAATAACGTACACCATGAAATTCTCGGTTTCGCCATCAACCCGGTGAGCTTCCAGGCGTTGAACCCGTTCTGGGTGGTACTTGCCAGCCCGCTATTGGCGGTGATTTATACCCGTCTGGGCAGCAAGGGCAAAGACCTGACCATGCCGATGAAGTTCACCCTCGGTATGTTCCTGTGCTCGCTGGGCTTCCTGACCGCGGCTGCCGCGGGTATGTGGTTTGCCGATGCGCAGGGGCTGACCTCGCCGTGGTTCATTGTGCTGGTATATCTGTTCCAGAGTCTGGGTGAGTTGCTGATTAGCGCCCTGGGGCTGGCCATGGTCGCCGCGCTGGTGCCGCAGCATCTGATGGGCTTTATTCTGGGGATGTGGTTCCTGACCCAGGCTGCAGCGTTCCTGATGGGTGGCTACGTGGCAACGTTCACCGCGGTACCGGAAAACATCACCGACCCGCTACAGACGCTGCCTATCTATACCAACGTCTTTAGTAAAATCGGTCTGGTCACGCTGGCCGTCACGGTAGTGATGGCGATTATGGTGCCCTGGCTGAACCGGATGATTAATACGCCGAGTACTGAACAGTAATACACCGTGCCGGATGGCGGCTATTGCCTTGTCCGGCCTACATTCATTATGCCCGATACGCCTTGCGCTATCGGGCATTTTTAGTGGTTATCCTTTGCGGGCGTCGATCCAGTCCTGCACTTCTACGACAAACGTATCCGGTGCTTTGCGATACATCTTACGCGCCAAATCCAGGATCGTGTGCTGACCAAGCGCCTCTTCCATACGCTGCTGCGCCATGTCCATCACTGAGCGCACGCCGCAAATCCCTTCACAGGCCCACTCCGGCGGATGCTCCTCAAAGATCGCTAAGCGCTGGCGGATTTCACGGCATTCGAAGATACGCTTGTCGCCGTCAATAGCATTGACCACATCCAGAACCGTGATGTGCTCGGCGGGCCTGGCGAGCTGAAAACCGCCGCCCTTTCCTTCACTACTGCGCACCAGTCCGGCCTTCGACAGACGGGTGAAGATCTTCGCCAGATAGTCATACGGCACGCTTTGTAGCTCAGCAATTTCCCGTACGCTCATATCCCGCGCATCCCCCTTACTGTCAACCATACACATCAGGCTATGGATGCCGTACTCAACCCCGGAACTGTAGAATGCCATGTTCTTATCTCAGCCAAAATGAATCTGAGTTATTGTAACTTTTTCGGCCTGCACATTCCAGATACTCAGAATTCACCCGCTCATAAATAAAATTTAATTCATTAAATATCAAATATATAAATACAACTCAACAGACAAAGAAGCGCTTTTACAGGGAATTACATTGCAATCCTTAACTACGACCAATAGAATCCGAGCAAATAATTCATAGTCACCAGTGAGAAACGCCAATGCGTAAAAAAATTCTGATCGTGGGCGCCGGTTTTGCCGGTATGTGGGCAGCATTAAGCGCCGCACGACTGGCGGATAAACATCAGCAGTCCATTGATATTACTGTTATTGCGCCGCAGCCAGAGCTGCGCGTACGTCCGCGTTTTTATGAGAATGATGTCCAGACGCTGGTTGCGCCACTGCAGCCGCTGTTTGATGTCACCGGCGTGAAGTTCCTGCGCGGCACGGTCACCCAGTTGCTTCCACAATCTAAAGAAGTGAGCTGGACGGACGCAACGGGCCAAAAACAGCGTCTCAGCTACGACAGGCTGATTCTGGCCAGCGGCAGTGAAGTTAATCGCAATAGGGTTGCCGGCGCTGCGCAGCACGCCTTCGACCTCGATCAGCTGGAAAGCGCAACCGTACTGGAGCAGCATCTGAAAGATCTCGCGCACAGACCAGAAAGCGAGGCGCGCAATACCGTGGTGGTCTGCGGCGGCGGCTTTACCGGGATCGAAATGGCGCTGGAATTACCGGGTCGCCTGCGGGACATTCTCGGTGCTGATGCTAAGACCAGAGTAGTCGTAGTTGAACGCGGCCCGCAACCGGGTGCACGCTGGAGCCAGGAGCTGCGCGATGTGATCGCCGAAGCCTCCGCTGAACTGGGTGTGGAATGGCGGGTCAATGCAGAAGTTGAAAGCGTGGATGCGTCAGGCGTGACGCTGAAAGACGGGCAGACAATTGCATCACAAACCGTTATCTGGACGGTCGGCGTGCAGGCAAACGGCTTAACGGCACAGATCGACGCCCCGCGCGATCGTCAGGGCCGTCTGCATGTGAATGCGCATCTTCAGGTTGTGGGCCACGAGGATATCTACGCGACGGGGGATGTCGCCAGGGCCGCCACTGATGACAAAGGCAACCACGCCTTAATGACCTGCCAGCACGCGATTCTGTTGGGTAAATTCGCCGGAAACAATGCCGCTGCCAGCCTGTTAGATGTGATGCCACTGCCCTATCGCCAGGAAAACTACGTCACCTGTCTGGATCTGGGCGCGTGGGGCGCGGTGTACAGCGAAGGCTGGGATCAGCAGGTGAAACTGACGCGCGCAGAGGCGAAGGAACTGAAGCGTTCAATCGTCAGCGAGCTGATTTATCCACCGAAAGCGGACCGTGCGGTCGCCTTTGAGATTGCCGACCCGCTGGCACCGTTTGTGTAATTGATATTGCCGGATGTCAGCGTACTCGCAAGGCTGCGCGTAGGCCCGATAAGCGTAGCGCCATCGGGCAGCAAACCATGCCGGATGGCGACGCGATGCGTGTTATCCGGCCTACGGAGTTCCGGCATAAATATCAAACCGATGCCCTTTGGTCACCACCGCGTTCGGCGTTGCCACCTCCGCCAGCGGCGGGGCATAGTCCGGGCGCTTGACCACCACGCGTTTAGTGGCTAACTGGCGCGCAGGCTCCAGCAGGCCATCGGCATCTAAATCCGGCCCCACCAGCGACTGAAACACGCGCATCTCTTTTTTCACCAGCGCGCTTTTCTGCTTATGCGGGAACATCGGGTCGAGGTATACCACCTGCGGGCGTGGGGTGATATCGGTGAGCGCCGTCAGGCTGGACGCGTGGATCAGCTGTAAACGTTCCTGCAACCATGGGCCAATTTCCGCATCGGCATAACCGCGCGCCAGGCCATCGTCGAGCAACGCCGCCACTACTGGGTTACGTTCCAGCATCCGTACGCGACAGCCCACGGAGGCCAGCACGAACGCATCGCGTCCCAACCCGGCCGTCGCGTCCACCACGTCCGGCAGATAATCGCCTTTCACGCCAACGGCTTTCGCCACCGCTTCACCGCGACCGCCGCCAAATTTACGCCGATGGGCCATCGCCCCGCCGACAAAATCAACGAAGATGCCGCCGAGCTTGGGTTCATCGCGCTTGCGCAGTTCCAGGTGCGCCGGTGTCATCACCAGCGCCATCAGATTGTCTTCATCATGTTCCAGGCCCCAGCGGGCAGCCAGAACAGATAAGGCGCCGTCTCCGGCGCCCATTTCATCCAGTAAACAAATTTTCACGCCAGTTTTCAGCCCTTGATGCCGTAATGGTCCAGCATCGCATCCAGTTGCGGCTCACGGCCACGGAAGCGTTTGAACAGCTCCATAGGCTCTTCAGAACCGCCGCGGGTCAGGATGTTATCGAGGAACGACTGGCCGGTTTCACGGTTGAAAATCCCTTCGTCTTCAAAGCGGGAGAAGGCGTCCGCCGCCAGCACATCAGCCCACAGGTAGCTGTAATATCCCGCCGCATAACCGCCGGCAAAAATATGGCTGAATGCATGCGGGAAACGACCCCAGCTTGGGCCCGGCACAACGGCAACCTGTTTTTTGATCTCCGCCAGGGTGTCGAGAATTTTCGCCCCTTGCTGCGGGTTAAACTCAGCGTGCAGACGGAAGTCGAACAGGCCGAACTCCAGCTGACGCAGGATGAACAGCGCCGCCTGGTAGTTTTTCGCCGCCAGCATTTTATCCAGCAGTTCTTTCGGCAGCGGCTCACCGGTTTCATAGTGACCGGAGATAAACGCCAGCGCTTCCGGCTCCCAGCACCAGTTTTCCATAAACTGGCTTGGCAGTTCGACAGCATCCCACGGCACACCGTTGATACCGGAAACACCGGCCGTTTCGATGCGGGTCAGCATATGATGCAGGCCGTGACCGAACTCGTGGAACAGGGTAATCACTTCATCGTGGGTAAACAGCGCCGGCTTGCCGCTGACCGGACGGTTAAAGTTGCAGGTCAGGTAAGCGACCGGTTTTTGCAGCGTGCCGTCGGTTTTACGCATCTGCCCGACGCAGTCGTCCATCCATGCCCCACCGCGCTTGTTTTCACGCGCATAAAGATCCAGATAGAAGCTGCCGCGCAGTTCGTTGTGTTCGTCATACAGCTCAAAGAAACGCACTTCCGGGTGCCAGACGTCAACATCGGTACGCTCTTTGGCAGTGATGCCATAAATACGCTTAACCACTTCGAACAAGCCGTTTACGGCTTTGTTTTCCGGGAAGTACGGGCGCAGCTGCTCATCGCTGATGCTGTACAGGTGCTGTTTCTGTTTTTCGCTGTAGTAGGCGATATCCCACGGCTGCAGCTCATCAACGCCAAACTCTGCTTTGGCGAAGGCGCGCAGCTGGGCCAGCTCTTTCTCACCCTGCGGACGGGCACGTTTTGCCAGATCGGTCAGGAAGTCGAGCACCTGCTGCGGGTTCTCGGCCATTTTAGTGGCGAGAGATTTAAAGGCATAGCTTTCAAAGCCCAGCAATTGAGCCAGCTCGTGGCGCAGCGCGAGGATCTCTTCCATCACCGGGCTGTTGTCCCATTTGCCCGCATTGGGCCCCTGATCGGACGCACGGGTGGAGTAGGCGCGGTACATTTCTTCACGCAATGCCTGGTTGTCGCAGTAGGTCATCACCGGCAGATAGCTCGGGATATCCAGCGTCAGCAGATAACCTTCCTGTTCTTTGGCTTCGGCCTGGGCTTTTGCTGCCGCCAGCGCGCTTTCCGGCATGCCAGCCAGCTCAGATTCGTCGGTGACCAGTTTGGTCCAGCCCATGGTGGCGTCGAGCACGTTGTTGCTGTACAGGTTGCCAAGTTCAGACAGGCGGGTCGCGATTTCACCGTAGCGCTGCTGTTTTTCTTTCGGCAGGCCGATACCAGAAAGCTCAAAGTCACGCAGGGCGTTATCGACGGCTTTTTTCTGCGCGGTATTCAGAGTGGCGTAATGGTCACCTTCACGCAGATCGCGGTACGCCTGGTACAGGCCTTCATGTTGCCCAACCCAGGTGCTGTACTCAGACAGCAGCGGCAGCGTTTGTTCGTAGGCTTCGCGCAGTTCCGGGCTGTTTTTCACCGAGTTCAGATGGCTGACCGGAGAGAAGATACGCCCCAGGACATCGTCCACTTCCGCCAGCCGCTGGCAAAGATTTTCCCAGGTATATGGCGCCCCCTGCGCAACCACGCGCTCGACGTTTTCGCGGCAGTCGTTCAGCGCCTTAGTGACGGCGGGTACAACATGCTCCGGCTGAATTTTGGAAAACGGCGGCAGTTCGAAGGGAGTCAGCAATGGATTGGTCATTAGCGCAGTCCTGTAGAAAAGAGTGAATGAAGCGCGCATCCCGCGCTGTGCATATTATTTGTAGAATGGGGTTAAGTGTAGAGGATTTCAATGCCAGGCGTTGCGCTTTCGCGGCAGTGACGACTTTTCTGTATACTGTGGCGATACGCTCTATTTTCGCCCGATGGCACGCAGCTTATCGGGCCTACGTTTACAACCTGGAACACGTTTACCCATGCTCAGTTATCGCCACAGCTTTCACGCTGGCAACCACGCCGACGTCCTTAAACACACGGTTCAGAGCCTGATCATCGAGTCGCTCAAAGAGAAAGATAAACCGTTTCTCTATCTGGACACCCACGCCGGTGCGGGCCGTTATCAGCTGAGCAGTGAACGTGCTGAACGTACCGGTGAGTATCTGGAAGGCATCGCCCGCATCTGGCAGCAGGACGATCTGCCGGCAGAACTCGAGCCGTACATCAGCGTAGTGAATCATTTCAACCGTAGCGGTCAACTGCGCTACTACCCAGGCTCTCCGCTGATTGCCCGCCAGCTGCTGCGCGCGCAGGACAGCCTGCAGCTAACCGAACTGCACCCGAGCGATTTTCCGCTGCTGCGTTCCGAATTCCAGAAAGATGAGCGCGCGCGCGTGGCAAAAGCCGACGGCTATCAGCAGTTGAAATCGAAATTACCACCCGTCTCCCGTCGCGGGCTGATCCTCATCGATCCGCCGTACGAAATTAAAACCGACTACCAGGCGGTAGTGGCCGGTATCCACGAAGGCTATAAGCGTTTCGCAACCGGCACCTATGCCCTGTGGTATCCGGTAGTCCTGCGCCAGCAAATCAAACGCATGACCAAAGAGCTGGAAGCGACCGGCATTCGCCGCATCCTGCAAATTGAGCTGGCGGTTCGTCCGGACAGCGATCAACGCGGCATGACGGCGTCCGGCATGATTGTGGTTAACCCACCGTGGAAGCTGGAACAGCAAATGAACAATGTGCTGCCGTGGCTGCACCGCAAACTGGTTCCGGCGGGAACCGGACATACCTCGGTAAGCTGGATCGTACCGGAGTAATCGCAGCCATCGGTGGAACCTTTTGATTTCAGGTATACAATCGCGAATATTTTGGCGGAAGGCATAACGCTTCTCCGCCCTACAATGAACATGAAGGAGCGGTCATGACCAAACACTATGATTACATCGCTATCGGCGGCGGCAGCGGCGGTATCGCCTCCATTAACCGCGCGGCCATGTACGGTCAGAAATGCGCGTTGATTGAGGCCAAAGAACTGGGCGGTACCTGCGTCAACGTTGGCTGTGTACCGAAGAAAGTGATGTGGCATGCCGCACAGGTTCGTGAAGCGATCCATATGTACGGCCCGGACTACGGCTTCGATACCACCATCAATAAATTCGACTGGGACAAGCTGATCGCCACCCGTACCGCCTATATCGACCGCATTCACACCTCATACGACAACGTACTGGGTAAAAATAATGTCGATGTGATCAAAGGTTTTGCCCGCTTCGTTGATGCCAGGACCATTGAAGTAAACGGTGAAACCATCACCGCCGATCATATTTTGATTGCTACCGGCGGCCGCCCGAGCCACCCGAACATTCCAGGCGTGGAATACGGTATTGATTCCGACGGTTTCTTTGAACTGCCGGCACTGCCGAAGCGCGTTGCGGTAGTTGGTGCAGGTTACATCGCCGTTGAACTGGCTGGCGTGATTAACGGCCTGGGCGCAGAAACACATCTGTTCGTGCGTAAACACGCGCCGCTGCGCAGCTTTGACCCGATGATCGTCGACACGCTGGTTGAGGTAATGAATGCCGAAGGCCCGACCCTGCATACACACGCGATTCCAAAAGCGGTGGTTAAAAATGCAGATGGCAGCCTGACCCTGGAGCTGGAAGATGGTCGTAGCCAGACCGTGGATTGCCTGATCTGGGCGATTGGCCGTGAACCGGCAACCGATAACTTTAACCTGGCGGTTACTGGCGTGAAAACCAACGAAAAAGGCTACATCATCGTTGATAAATACCAGAATACTAGCGTTCCAGGAATTTACGCCGTGGGCGATAACACCGGTGCCGTTGAATTAACGCCGGTTGCCGTTGCCGCGGGTCGTCGCCTGTCCGAACGTCTGTTTAACAACAAGCCGGACGAACATCTGGACTACAGCAACATCCCGACCGTGGTCTTCAGCCATCCGCCAATTGGCACCGTCGGCTTAACCGAGCAACAGGCGCGCGAGCAGCACGGCGATGATCAGGTGAAAGTGTATAAATCATCGTTTACCGCGATGTATACCGCTGTCACCACACACCGTCAGCCGTGCCGTATGAAGCTGGTGTGCGTGGGTCCGGAAGAGAAGATTGTCGGTATTCACGGCATCGGCTTTGGCATGGACGAAATGCTGCAGGGCTTTGCCGTGGCACTGAAAATGGGCGCAACCAAGAAAGACTTCGACAACACTGTCGCTATTCACCCGACCGCGTCGGAAGAATTTGTCACCATGCGTTAATACTATAAATGCCGGATGGCGACTGATGCTTTATCCGGCCTACAAACACCATAATATGTAGGCCAGTAAAGCATCAGTCGCCCTTCGGTCACTTATCCTGCATATACGGCGTATAGATCCCGTTGAGGCTTTCAAGGAACGCCACGATATCGTCGATATCTTTTTGCGGCAGTTCTTTGCCTACCTGATAACGCATCATCAGTTTTACCGCGCCGTCGAGGGTTGGCACATCTCCCCGGTGGAAATAAGGTGCAGTCAGTGCAACGTTACGCAATCCAGGGACTTTCTGGCGCAGCTTATCTCGTAATTCATTGGTGACGTTCATTCGACCAATATCTACGGCAGTGACCTCACCAAAATTAAAGTCCTTTTTCAAGCCTAAGGGTTCAAATGAACGCCCGCCTAAAATAATACCACCATGGCAGGTGGCACATTTATTTTCCTTAAATAATTGATAGCCATGTTTTTGCTGGGCCGTTAACGCGCTTTCATCACCCCGTAGCCATTTATCAAACGGTGCATTTGGCGTAATTAGCGTTTTCTCAAACTCAGCAATCGCATCGGTAATATTGTCCCCGCTGAATCCCTGAGGATAAACGGTGATAAATTCTTGTTTCAGCACCGGGTCTTTATCTAACTTCTGGATAATTTCATCCCAGGATTTCGACGCCACCGCCACCGACACCGATTGACGTTTTCCTGCCATCCACACCGCCTGCGTTTAATGCGTGGCAGTGCGCACAGGAGATCGTGCTGTCGCCAGAAATGCGCGGGTCATGATACAGCGTAAAGCCCAGCGCCACTTTGCGGGCATCAGTCGGAATACTTTCCGGTATTGGCTGTACGGGCTCATTGCGATGCTGCGGGGCGGTATCACGGCTGGCGTAGTACTGCTCACGTTGTTTGGCTACCCAGCCAAGAATGTCTTCTCGCTCAGCATCACTGACCTTACCGGCCCAGATTACATGGGCCAGAACTATCATTTGAATAGCCTGCACCTATTACAGGGATCGGACGTTAGCGGGTTCTGTTCACACCTCGTTGCAATCGAATGTTCTGAAAATGGAAAATATACAGATCGCACAAGACCAGTAATTCTTCATTATTATCATTAAGATAGTTTTATTTTTTAAATATTAAAAAACATAAGAACGTGATCAACCGCACGCTTTACTCACCCGACACCGAAGCGAATGTCTACGCTTAACAGACAGCCGGGCAATAGCCGTTTCCTTTCACCATCTCTTTACCGGAGGTCTTTCTCATTATGCTCAACCAGAAACTACCCCACGCCCCTTCAGAAGAACTGACGATCGACCTCGATCTGCTTTATGAAATGGATCCGTGCGAGTTAAAGCTGGATGAAATGATTGAGGCAGAACCTGAGCCGGAGATGATTGAAGGGCTGCCTGCCTCAGATGCGTTAACGCCCGCCGATCGTTACCTCGAACTGTTCGAACATGTTCAGTCGTCAAAGCTGTTTGCCGACAGCAAAGCCTTCCCCGACTGCGCACCCAAAATGGACCCGCTGGATATTCTGATCCGCTATCGCAAGGTTAAGCGGCACCGGGACTTTGACCTGCAGCGCTTTGTTGAGAACCATTTCTGGCTCCCCGAGACCCCCTCGAGTGAGTACGTTTCCAACCCGCAGGACTCGCTGAAAGAGCATATTGACCAGCTGTGGCCAGTGCTGACACGCGAACCGCAGGATCACATTCCCTGGTCCTCGCTGCTGGCGCTGCCGCAGTCATATATTGTGCCAGGCGGACGTTTTAGCGAAACCTACTACTGGGATTCCTACTTCACTATGCTCGGTCTGGCGGAGAGCGGTCGGGGGGACCTGCTGAAATGTATGGCGGATAACTTTGCCTGGATGATTGAAAACTATGGCCATATCCCGAACGGTAATCGGACCTACTACCTGAGTCGCTCGCAGCCGCCGGTGTTTGCACTGATGGTGGAACTGTTTGAAGAAGATGGCGTGCGCGGCGCGCGGCGTTATCTGGATCATCTCAAAATGGAATACGCGTTCTGGATGGATGGCGCAGATTCCCTGGCGTTAAACCAGGCGTACCGTCATGTCATCAGAATGCCGGATGGTTCTCTACTCAACCGTTATTGGGACGATCGTGATACCCCGCGCGATGAATCGTGGATCGAAGACGTCGAAACGGCCAAGCATTCTGGCCGGCCGCCGAATGAGGTGTACCGGGATTTGCGTGCCGGTGCGGCTTCCGGCTGGGATTACTCCTCACGCTGGCTGCGCGATGCGGGCCGCCTTGCCAGCATCCGCACCACCCAGTTCATCCCCATTGATCTCAACGCCTTCCTGTACAAACTGGAAAGCACCATTGCAAACATTTCGGCACTGAAAGGCGATCGCGAAACCGAGGCTCTGTTTCGCCAGAAAGCCACCAACCGCCGCACCGCCGTGGACCACTTTCTATGGGATGATGAAAACGGCTGTTATCGGGATTATGACTGGCGACGCGAAGAGATGGCCCTCTTCTCCGCCGCCAGTATCGTGCCGCTGTATGTCGGTATGGCGACCCATGCACAAGCCGACCGCCTCGCTAATGCCGTACGCAGCCGTCTGTTAACCCCCGGGGGTATTATGGCGACGGAATACGAAACCGGTGAACAGTGGGATAAACCCAACGGCTGGGCACCGCTGCAGTGGATGGCGATTCAGGGCTTCAAGCTGTATGGTGACGACCACCTGGGAGATGAGATTGCCCGCAACTGGTTGAAAACGGTTAACCTTTTTTATCAAGAGCACCATAAGCTTATCGAGAAGTACCATATCGCCGACGGCACGCCCCGTGAAGGGGGCGGCGGCGAGTACCCGTTGCAGGATGGCTTTGGCTGGACCAACGGCGTCGTGCGCCGATTAATCGGTCTCTACGGCGAGCCGTAACGGTCTGACAAGATGTTGCTCATCAGGCCGTCAGTTAATGGCGTCATACAGCGCGGTATGAATTTTCTGCCATTTCTTGTTTTCGGCGTTTGGCTCCGCGCGAGCGCGTCGTTCGGCTTGCTCGGCGTCATACCGTTGGCGCGCGACAACGTCCGGTTTAGCACAAAAACTTTGCAGATAGCTTTTATGCAGCGACGTCAGCGATGCGCCGTTCGACATCGCATGACTTAGCGTACTCATAAACTGCTGACAGGGCTGGGTTTCATCCATCTGCGAGGGATAGCGCAACAACAGCTTCAGCACAGCAGTATTGCCCGCAGAGAACGCCTGCTCCGTCCACGCCAGCTTCCAGTCCATCCCGCCTTGTAAAAACAATGACGTAATGCGGGTATCATTGCGATCGATAGCCGCCCGCATGGTAAACGCATCCCACGAAATACCCATGCGGGTCACGGCTTCCCGTGCGGAAGGAGCATCACGTCGCGGTTCCTCTTGTATGATTTCAACCGATTGACCAGCGGTCACCCGCGGCGCAGGCGAGCTAAATAACCAGAATGCGCCCAGCGATATTGCCAGCACCATCGCGCCAACGACTATCCACAGCATGTTGGAAATCAGCTGCTCACGCTCTTCAGCCGTACGCTGCGCTCGCTTTTCTGGTGGGTCAATGCTGTCGGCAATTTCTTGTTTATCATCCCCGGTCTGTTCAGCCTTTTGCTTTGCCGTTTCCCAGAACTGGCGAACGAGACCCTCATCAGATTCCAGATACGACGCGGGATTGATACGGACACGACGTTCTTCAAATGCCCGCTGCACGGGGTGGGTAATTTGTCGGTACTGATACTTTAACAACATCAGCTGTACCGAGGTCAGCGGCTGCGAAGCAATGATGCTATTGCGTGCCAGTCGGCAGTCATCAAGAAACATACGCAGCGTTAGGCGCGGTTCGACAAACAGCGTGAGTACCGAAGTGTCATTAAAAATCTGGGTAAAGTGGCGCACGAACAGTTTCTTATCGACCACCATCAGCGCCAGCTCGCTAAACAACATGCCGTCCAGCGCATCACGCCCCTCACCCAGCTTAAGCCAGCGGCGTAGCCGGTCAGCACCGAAGTGCTGTTTCAGGAAGCTGTTGAGCGGATGCTGGTCCGGCCATACCCGTGCGACAAGGGCTTTGAGGGTTAACTCTATCGCACGAAGCTGGCTCTGCGCCTGCATCTGCGCCTCGGGACTCTCGGCTTCAATATAGGTTTGATAGTGCAGGATCGGCTGAAGCTGGCGCAGTTGCTCCAGGGCGGCAACAAAGCGCAGCGCAGAAATGAGCTGGTTTTCACTGACATCCTGACCATTTTCATACTGGGGAACGTTTTGCTGAAGATGGCGTAACCGCAGGGTGAATTGGCTTAATTGCGCATCGTTCATCTGCAATCGTCTGGCTACCACTCCCCAGCCCCCCAGATTCAGGCGAGCCTGGTCGAGCTGTTCCAGAAACCAGCGCGGGTCTTTTCCCTCTGCAACATGCACACCTAACAACAACAGGATTTCCACCGATGCCTGGCGGATGATCCCCAAACAGTGTTCAAATGGCGTACATGTCGCCGGTAATGCGCTATTGGTCATCATCGTCCCTAAAAGTACCGCAACGGTACGGCCTCACAATGGTCTTTATTGCTCTTTTTATAAACGCGACGCCGTGTAACAACGTGCCGGTGTAAACTGAAATACATTCATATAACAAATAAATATGTTTTACAGTGATGACCTCGTAATCATTGAAAATTATCCAGGAGATAAGCCTGTGCCCGTATTAAAAACACCACGGCTGACCTGCCGCCCGCTGACGGCGTCTGATTGGGATTTTTTCTTAGCATTACAGCAGGATTCTGGCGTAATGCACTATGTCTCCGATGCGCGCTCTGAACAAGACGTACGGGCAATATTCGACTCGCGCTTAGCCGAATGGTCTCCCGGAAGCCCACACTGGCTATGCCTGGTCATGTGCGATAACGACTCGGGATCGCCGCTCGGCGTCACTGGATATGTTCACGAAAATAATGAGTGTGCCGAAGTGGGGTTTCTGCTCGCGCCAGAAGCGCAAGGTAAAGGCTATGGCGCTGAGTCTTTGCATGCCGTGTGTGATTTCGCGTTTACAACCGGCGGGCTACACCGTATGACGGCCTGCGTCACCGCCGGCAATTATGCGTCTCGACGTCTGCTGGAAAAGACGGGATTTATTCTCGAAGGTACACTGCGCGAAAGCTATTGGCTGCATCAAACCTGGCACGATGACTGGATTTTCGGCCTGTTAAAGCACGAATATCCGCTCCGAGCGTCATAAGGCGTCTTACTGAAAAAACGGGCTGTATGGCAGGTACCGTAACGGAAGGTTTTCTCTAGAATGGTTCTCTTTGCAGAGAAATCAGATGTACCGCCATTCATCACATTTTACGCCCGCCTGTATCGCCTTTATTAAACAAGGACAGGGATTGTCGCTGGAAAAATATCAGGATGAACGCGGGGTCTGGGTCATTGGCTACGGGCATGAAATCACCGTAGGTGAAACCTTCACGAGCCAAATTTCAGTAGCACAGGCAGAAACGCTGCTGCTCATGGATCTCTACGCCTGCGAGGAATTAATCCAGGCGAAACTGCCGCAACTGAACGATATGTTTCAGCTGGAAGCATTAATTGCGTGGATGTTTAGCGTAGGGATAACCCGGTTTTGCGCATCAGAAATGTGGCCTGCTCATATTTCACAGCCAGAGACGATCTGACCGTGAAATAAGCGTTGATTAATGTACTTCGTTTAACATCATCGCCGCCTGGGTACGGTTTTTTACCTCCAGACGCTGATATAGCGACTCCAGATGCGCTTTTACCGTCCCGGTGCTGATATTTAACAGGCGACCAATTTGTTTATTGGACTCCCCCGCAGCCAGCATGGTCAAGATCTCGCGCTGACGCGAACTTAGTGCTTTTATATTTTGGCTACCGCACGCGGTTGGCGTTAAGCAATCTCTGGGATAAAACATCATGCCCATTGCCACGCTATTGAGCGCCAGCGCAAATGTTTCTGCGTCAGCGTCGCGCGGCACAATGGCCAGCACGTTTAACTGTGTCACCTCCTGCAGCCATTTTTTACGGCAATCTGTGGCGGTGATCAGTACTTTTACCGTCGCATAGCGTTGCGCGAGTTGTTGGAGCAGTTCACGGCAAAACTCACTGCCAAGATCGCCATCAAGCATAACCAACGCATTGGGATTGTCTTCCAGCTTTTGCCAAAGGTCATCTGCCTGACTGACACCCTGAACATCCACTCCTGGAAGATTTTCTTGTAAACTGACATTCATTCCATGAATAAATATTGACTGCCTGTCAAACATTATTACCTGCATTATTTCTCTCCGTCTGAATAAGATATTTGCCTTAACACGCGGAAGGGTATTACCCATGGGGTAAAATAAGAACTCACCATTTGGCAGGGGCCATTCTACCGATGAAAGAAGAAGAGAGAAGCAGAAGTTATGAATAGTTACAGCTCAAACAAAAGGATTACATAAAGAGGTCATAAAAAGACTCTGAATTAAGTAATTCCTTATTATTAGCGCACACCTCTCGCCAAGTAATATTAATTAATCAGAGTCTATGCTTTTCACCAAAAATAAGGAACATGGCATATCAGGGAAATATGTTACAAAAAACAATGTAGCATGAAGTGCTTATTTAATCAGAGTCAGTGACCGAATAAGCACGGGACGGGGTTACAGGAACATCCCGCCAGAGACCTCAATGCGCTGCGCGGTCATCCACGCCAGGTCATCACTAAGCAACGCAGCGATGGCATCACCAATATCATCCGGCAGCCCGACACGCCCCAATGCGGTTTGCGAGGCAATATACGCATTCAGCTGCGCATTGTCCCGCACGTTCCCGCCGCCAAAATCGGTTTCAATCGCGCCGGGCGCAATAATGTTCGCCGTAATACCGCGCTCCCCCAACTCTTTTGCCTGGTAGCGGGTCAGCACTTCCATCGCGCCTTTCATGGCGGCATAGGCGCTGTAGCCTGGCAGGGCAAAACGCGACAGCCCGGTCGACACATTGAGGATCCTGCCCCCTTGGTTTATCAGCGGCAACAGGCTCTGTGTCAGGAAAAAAGGCCCTTTAAACTGGATGTTCAAAAGCTGGTCAAACTGCGCTTCGGTGAAGGCAGAATACGGCGCAGTTATGCCGATTCCGGCGTTGTTCAATAAATAATCAAACCTCGCACATTGCCACTGGGTTTGTAGCGTCTCCTTCATTTGTTCAACAAAGCGCGGAAACGTTGAAATATCGCCGACATTCAGCGGCAATGCTGCTGCTTTGCCGCCAAGTTGGCGAATATCATCCACCACCTGTTGAGCTTCTTTTTCATTGCTGTTCCACGTCAGAATGATGCCCATTCCTTTACTCGCCAGCTTAAGCGCCGCGTTTTTCCCCAGTCCACGACCGCCGCCGGTCACCAATACAATACGTTGCGTCATAAGAAACCTCATTTCAGGCGTTGTGAAGATTGAGATAAAGCTTATTAGGTGTTAGAAAAACAATAAATATGTCGAATTGCGCATTACTGTTTCCCTGGGAACAACAATAGGGCAGAGAGATGGATAAAATTCACGCAATGCAGTTGTTCCTCCGCGTCGCAGAACTGGAGAGTTTTTCGCGTGCGGCCGACACCCTCGGACTGCCTAAGGGAAGCGTATCGCGACAAATCCAGGCGCTGGAAAATCATCTGGGTACCCAGTTGCTGCATCGCACCACCCGCCGCGTTCAGCTGACCCAGGACGGGATGATCTATTACGAACGTGCGAAAGATCTGTTGAGCAATCTGGATGAGCTGGACGGACTTTTTCATCACGATCCCACCAGCATCAGCGGTAAACTGCGGGTCGATATGCCGGTTGGCGTGGCCAGAAATCTGGTGATGCCCCGCCTGCCTGCCTTTTTGCATCAGTATCCGGGACTTGAGCTAGAACTCAGCAGCAGCGACCGTCTGGTGGATTTAATCCGTGAGGGTTTCGACTGCGTGGTGCGCGTGGGTGCGCTGAAAGATTCAGGGCTGATTGCCCGCCCGCTGGGGAAATTGACGCAGATTAACTGCGCCAGCCCACAGTATCTGGCCCGTTTTGGTTATCCCGAAAGCCTGGACGATTTGGCCTCGCATGCGGTGGTGCATTACGCGGTAAATCTGGGTACCCGTTCGCAGGGCTTTGAAATAGCGACCGACAACGGGCCCCGCTGGATAAAAACCGGCGGCATGCTGACGGTGAACAGTACCGAAACCTATCATGCGGCCTGTCTTGCCGGGTTGGGCATCATTCAGGTCCCACGCGTGGGTGTACGTGAGGCATTACGCGCCGGTACGCTGGTCGAAGTCTTACCGCAGTATCGCGCCGAACCGATGCCGGTTTCTCTGCTGTATCCACATCGCCGTAATCTCTCCCGCCGGGTCCACCTGTTTATGGAATGGCTGACCGGCGTGATGAAAGACTATGTGGACTGACGCGCTATACTGTCCTGTGAATGCACAGAATAAGGACTACCGCCCTGATGACGCAGGAAAAAGACGTAAAACGCCCCATTCAGGAACTTGAGCACGCGCCGATCGCCAAAATTGACACACCAGAGCGTGACCAGGCAGAAACCAACAATAAGACCCATCAGGCGCTGAAAACAGCCCTGACTCTGGCGGAACGCGTTCAACGCCAGCCCATGATCGCCCACCTTATCCGCGCCGCAGAACGTTTTAATGACCGGATGGGAAACCAGTTTGGCGCGGCAATCACCTATTTCTCGTTCCTGTCGATGATCCCTATCCTGATGGTATCGTTCGCTGCCGCCGGTTTTATTCTCGCGTCGCACCCCACGTTATTGCAGGATATCTTCAGTAAAATCCTGGCCAACGTCAGCGATCCGACGCTGGCATCCACGCTGAAAAACACCATCAATACCGCCGTTCAGCAACGTACCACCGTCGGGCTGGTCGGGCTGGGTATCGCCCTTTACTCCGGGGTTAACTGGATGGGAAACCTGCGCGAGGCCATTCGCGCCCAGTCGCGTGATGTCTGGGAACGCACGCCGCAGGATCAGGAGAAAATCTGGGTTAAATATCTGCGCGATTTTGTCTCGCTGATTGGATTACTGATTGCGCTGATTGTCACCCTGTCAATTACCTCCATCGCCGGTTCCGCCCAGCAGATGATAATTTCGGCCCTGTACCTCGATGGTATTGACTGGCTGAAGCCCGCCTGGCGACTGATCGGCCTGGCGATCTCTATTTTCGCCAACTATCTGTTGTTCTTCTGGATTTTCTGGCGACTCCCGCGTCATCGCCCACGTAAGAAGGCGCTCATTCGCGGTACCTTTATTGCGGCCTTTGGCTTTGAAGCAATCAAAATTATTATGACTTACACGCTGCCGTCGCTGGTGCAATCCCCGTCAGGCGCGGCGTTTGGCTCGGTATTAGGTCTAATGGCTTTCTTCTACTTCTTCGCCCGTTTGACCCTGTTCTGCGCCGCCTGGATAGCCACCGCGGAATACAAAGACGACCCGCGGATGCCGGGGAAAACACACCGATAATCTTCGTTAACTGCCGGATGGTGCTACGCTTATCTGCCCTACTGGTGAGTTTTGTAGGCCGGATAAGCGTAGCGCCATCCGGCAATTATAATGCCGCCCGCTCTCACTGATTCAGTGAATAAATCCAACCCGTAACTTTTATTTAACCAAAAACCAGTTTTATCATCCAAGTTTTAAATTATGTGAAGCATTTCATAGAAGCGAAATCTTCGGCCTAAACATTATCCCCTTTTTGCCCGATTTTTGACCAAGCGCAACGATTGTTACAGATTGAAATGTCTCTTTTGCTGTGCGTAATATGACCGTTCGTTCGACAAAAAATAAGAAAATAATATGCAAGCAACCGCCACAACGCTCGACAACGAACAGGAACACACCCCGGTCAATTCGCGCAATAAAGTCGTCGTCGCCTCACTCATCGGTACCGCCATTGAGTTCTTCGACTTCTATATTTACGCGACCGCCGCGGTGATCGTTTTCCCCCATATCTTCTTCCCGCAGGGCGACCCGGCGGCGGCCACGCTGCAGTCTCTCGCCACCTTTGCTATCGCCTTTGTGGCGCGGCCGATCGGCTCGGCGGTGTTCGGACATTTCGGCGACCGCGTCGGGCGTAAGGTCACGCTGGTTGCTTCGCTGCTGACCATGGGGATTTCGACGGTGATTATCGGCTTGTTGCCGGGTTATGCGTCGATTGGGATTTTCGCCCCGATCCTGCTGGCACTGGCGCGTTTTGGTCAGGGATTGGGTCTTGGCGGTGAATGGGGCGGTGCTGCATTGCTGGCCACAGAAAATGCCCCACCACGCAAACGAGCGCTCTATGGGTCCTTCCCGCAGTTGGGCGCACCGATCGGCTTCTTCTTTGCCAACGGCACGTTTCTGCTGCTCTCCTGGCTGCTGACCGATGAGCAGTTTATGAGCTGGGGCTGGCGTGTACCGTTTATAGCCTCTGCGGTACTGGTGATTATCGGTCTGTACGTTCGCGTCTCACTGCATGAATCCCCGGTGTTCGCCAAAGTCGCGGCAGCGAAAAAGCAGGTCAAGATCCCGCTGGGAACCCTGCTGACAAAACATGTTCGCGTCACGATCCTCGGCACGTTTATCATGCTGGCGACCTATACGCTGTTCTATATCATGACCGTTTACTCAATGACCTTCAGTACCGCCGCCGCCCCTGTGGGCCTTGGTTTACCGCGTAATGAAGTCCTGTGGATGCTGATGATGGCGGTGATTGGCTTTGGCGTGATGGTCCCGGTTGCCGGACTGCTGGCCGACGCGTTTGGTCGTCGCAAGAGCATGCTCATCATCACCACGCTTATCATTCTGTTCGCCCTGTTCGCCTTTAAACCGCTGCTGGGGTCTGGCAATCCGGCGCTGGTCTTTGTCTTCCTGTTGCTGGGGCTGAGCCTGATGGGGCTGACATTCGGCCCGATGGGCGCGCTGCTGCCGGAGCTGTTCCCGACCGAGGTGCGCTACACGGGCGCGTCGTTCTCGTATAACGTTTCATCGATTCTCGGCGCGTCCGTGGCCCCCTACATCGCGGCATGGTTGCAAGGTAACTATGGCTTGCCGGCCGTCGGGATTTATCTGGCCTCGATGGCCGCATTAACGCTGATCGCGCTGCTGTTAATCCACGAGACGCGTCATCAGTCGTTGTGATTATTTTGCCGGATGGCGGCGTAACCGCCTTATCCGGCCTACGTTGAGCATGAAATCCAGGCCGGGTAAACATCCGGCCAGACATCACTTCTTCATTTGCGACAAAATCGTCCGGCACTGATTAGCCTCACCTTCTGACGGTGAGATCAGTGCCAGCAGGGCGGCAGCCGGTGTGACGAGCGTTGCCAGTGCCGCGGCGACGGCCCCACGCGCAATCAACGGCCCTGCTTTCACTCCGGCCTGCGGATTTTTGAATGTCCCGCGAACATACAGCGGTGAGCGCAGCGTAATAATACGAATGCCTTTACTCTCCGGATCGACGGTTAAATCCAGCTGTTCAGAGGCAAAACTCGCTGTTCCGGTAACATTGATAACCGCATTTTCGGTATCAAAAGCAAAAATTTGCGGGCGCGCAACGCCATTGACGATATCCAGATTCGCCGCCGCACAGTTCACTCGCACTTCGTCATCACCAAATATCTGTCCGACGATATAGTTGCCCAAATTCAGCCCCACTATTTCCATCAGGTTTCGACTGATCAACCCATCGTTCATCAACAACTTCAGGTTGCCATTACTGTTTCCGAGCAGCGCAGCCACCGAATTCCCGCTCCCGCGAAATTCGGCGTCACCGTTCATTTCACCGAGCGTTTTCTGCATCAGTTCTACATCCGGCATCAGCTCTTTCAGCTTCAGACGACGCGCCTGAATAGTCGCCCGGCCCTGCATCGGCTTTTTATCCCCTTCCAGATGAATGCGAGAGACGAAGCTGCCTCCCGCCAGACCAAATTTCAGCGGCTGCAGTTGCAGGTCGGCATTGTTCAGGATGATATGGGCGGAGAGATCGCTTACCGGCAGGCTGCTGCCATGCTCAATACGCCGTCCCTTGAAGCGCACATCAGCATCCATCACGTTCCATTTATCGGTTTCGAAACGGTCGTACGGCAAGACTTTATCCGCGGGCTGAACGCTCTTTTCGCCTTTACGCTGTTCAGATTGTTTGGCGCGTTGTGCACCTTTTCCGGAATCCACGCCAATCAGCGGCCCTAAATCCGCCAGCCGCAGCTGGCGCGACTCAACGTCGCCTTCCAGTTTCGGGCGCGGCTGGCCGGTGGTGTAAGCCAGCGTGCCGTGAATATCGCTGTCGCCGATGCGGCCATTAAAGTCGCGATAACTAAATACGGCAGATTTCTCGCTGCCTATTTTGGCCACCAGCCGCCCGTCAGTTTCAAAGGGGGGAGTATCCGGCAGCAGAACGCCGGTCAAATCGTACAAATCCCCGAGCGAATCACCGGAGAATTTCAACTGAAGATCGACGCCGCCCATATTCATCGGGTCATTTACCGCACCGACAAAGGCCACCCGCGTATTAGCTGAACGGAAATCGGCCTGCACCGGGAACGGTGTGCCTTCGCCGCGTAACGCCAGCATCCCACCGATTTTTCCACTGCCGGTTAGCGGTTCACCGCGATACCGCCCTTGTGCCTTCAGGCCGAAAACGTAATCGCCAACGTTGGCACGCTTTTCTGTGCTTTTCGTTCCCGTCACTTCGCTAAAGGGCAACGGTTTGCCCAGCGGATCAACGACGATCTCAATCTCCGATTGGGTGATCTTATCGTTGATGGCGATACGTCCTTGATCGAACAAAATATTATCGAGTCGAAATGACCAGACTGAAGGCGGGGTGTTGGGATCGGGGTTTTCACTCCCTGCGAGGGTAAAGGTCCAGTTGTTGTTTTTCTCCGACAGGCGAATAAGCCGCGCATCCGGCTGCTCCAGCTTAATCCACGGTAGCCAGACCGTTTTGGTCAGCAACGCCAGCGGCGCGAGTGTGGCTTCAACACGCGGGAGATGCACCATGGTGATGTCAGGGATATCCGGCGGGTTGCCGAGGATAATATCCTCCGCATGAATGTGCGGCCACGGAACCCAGCTTCGCCAGCCGGTTTCCTGCTTCTGGCGTTCCCAGACGACGCCCAAATCACCGCGTATCGCGAACGGTCGGTTGAGTTCAGTAGAGACTTTCTGGTTGATGGTCGGTTTGAGCCGGTTCCAGTCAAATGTCGCAATCACGATGATGAGTACGACGATCAACAACAAGAAAACCCCTGATGCTGCTGTGGTTATTTTACCTGCTTTCGTCATCTTTTACCTCCTCACTTTCTTCCTTGCCTGTTCTAAAGATAGTCCAGCAGGGTTAAAAGGAGGCCGATGACGCCAACATCACAGCGACAATATCACCTCTTCAAGGGTATTCAGGGGAACCGGACGCGAGAGAAAATAGCCCTGCGCAGCGAACGCCGGCGAGTTTTGCACGTCGCGCCACTCTTCCAGTGTTTCCACACCTTCAACAATCACGCCGCGGCAATAACGGTTCATTAACTGCAGCAGCAGTGTGAACAGGTTGCGGCCTTCCGGCGTCTGGCGCAGCATAATAAACAGATCCCGCGCTACCTTAATGTAGTCATAGCTGACTTCGCTCAGAGCGGAGAAATTCGCCATCCCGGTGCCAAAGTCATCCAGCCAAAGCGGACCAAACTCGCACATTGAGGCAAATGACGCTCCCTTCGGTAAACGAATATGCTCCACCAGTTCAAAGCGCAGCCACGGCAGGCATTCAATGATTTTCAGTATGTCGGGATCCTGGCGCATCGCCAGCAGCGTCGGGCCATCGACGTTCACCGACGCCAGCAGGTCGTGGGCTCTGAAAAAGTCGCTTTTCAGTTGGAGTTGCAGAAGCTGCTCTTTCACCACGTCAATACGATGACGTACGGCTATTTCGGCAAAATAGCGGTCCGGCGCAAGACGCTGGGCAGGATTGTCAGGATGGCTCACCACTGTCAGCAGTTCAACGGCCATCAGCCGCCCATTGGTCTGGTAAATCGGCTGGTAGGTGTAAGCACGCTCGCACTGCAGCCAATAGCGTCTCTCCAGCAAGCTCTCGATACTCGCATCAGGCGTAATTAGCTGCTGGGTAACCTGCTTTATCATCTGAGATGTCCTGTAAATAAGAGTGTGACTGACCGGACTCGTCAAAGGTTATCGGCGCTCGGGCGCAGAACTTTACATTCAGCACATCGCAAAATAAAAACCAGGCAGCAAAAAATTGCGCAGAATACGCGTTGGCTCAAAAAATTAATGGAACGATGTTTTAATATAGTTGACCACTTAACACCCACAGCGCACACTACCGTTAATTTTTTTCAGAGCAGGTTACGACTATGTCCAGCAAGATTGCCGTGATTGGCGAATGCATGATTGAACTGTCACAGAAAGGCGCAGACGTTCAGCGCGGTTTCGGTGGCGACACGTTGAATACATCCGTTTATATCGCCCGTCAGGTCGATTCTGCGGCCCTTTCTGTACACTATGTCACGGCGCTGGGCACGGACAGTTTCAGCCAACAGATGCTGGAATCCTGGCATGGCGAAAACGTCGATACCTCATTAACGCAACGCATGGACAATCGCCTTCCGGGTCTCTATTACATTGAGACAGACAGCACCGGCGAACGTACCTTCTATTACTGGCGTAATGAAGCCGCGGCAAAATTCTGGCTGGAGAGTGAACAATCCGCCGCCATTTGCGAAGAGCTGGCGACGTTCGACTACCTGTACCTGAGCGGTATAAGCCTGGCGATCTTAAGCCCGACCAGCCGCGAGAAACTGCTGTCACTGCTACGCGAATGCCGCGCCAACGGCGGAAAAGTCATTTTTGACAATAACTACCGCCCGCGCCTGTGGAGCAGTAAAGAAGAGACGCAGCAGGTGTATCAGCAGATGCTGGAATGCACCAATATCGCGTTCCTGACGCTGGATGATGAAGACGCACTGTGGGGTGAAAAACCCGTTGCTGAGGTCATTGCCCGCACCCACGCGGCCGGTGTGCAAGAGGTAGTGGTGAAACGCGGCGCAGACTCGTGCCTGGTGTCTATCAATGGCGAAGAGCTCATTGATGTACCGGCGGTAAAACTGCCGAAAGAGAAAGTGATTGATACCACTGCCGCGGGCGACTCGTTCAGCGCCGGGTATCTGGCCGTACGCTTAACCGGTGGTGATGCCGCAGAAGCCGCCAAACGCGGTCATCTGACGGCCAGCACGGTGATTCAGCATCGCGGGGCGATTATTCCCCGCGACGCAATGCCGCAGTAACTTATTGTTCTTGTAGGCCGGATAAGGCGTTAAGGCCGCATCCGGCATTGGGTACGCCGGGGGCGTTTCGCTTGCCCGGCCTACAGGTTACGATACCCTCTACTGTACTGGCGGAATATCCGTCACTTCAGGATGCGACTCATCGGTTTCAACCGACGCTGCCGCAGCGGCCACCGGCGCCATGATGGCATCCCACGTCGCCTGCAGATCCTTCATATTGAATTCCGGCTCACCCTTCGGCTGCAGCAGAATGAGTGCCATTTCTTGCGACAGTTGCTGGCGCAGGTCCTGATTCAACATTTCTACGGTCAGGCCATTGAGGAAGTTCTGGCGTAAACGCTGGTACTGTTCCGGCGCAATATCCACCACCTGATTTTGCAGCGAGCGCAGGCGCTGGCTGATTAAGATATCGGTATCGGTTCGGCCATAGGTGGCAAACAGCTTCTGCAGTTCCAGATTTTTTTGTGCCACCAGCGCGTTAAATTCATCTTCCGGCAGCCCCTTATCACGCACTTTCGCCAACTCACGCGCCACCGTACCCAGATTCGCATTCAGCTTATCATTCGGTGACTCAACGTTAATGGCGCACTGCGCACGCAGGAACAACACCCGACAGTCAAAGCCGAGGCCGATATCTTTCGCATTGTTTTTAGTAAGCGTCTGCTGAATGTGCCAGAACAGCGCTTCACGGGCTAAATCAGCACGCCAGTAGCGCAACAGCGCGGCAGATTCACGAATCGGTTGCCACGGCGTATCCCACATAATTGAGAGGCGATCCTGGCGTACCGCATCGGTCATAATGCTCACCGCTTCAGCGCGTAGCGGAGAAAGTGTCGGCACCGGTGCCGGAGTCTCACGTTTACCTTTTAATTCGCCGAAGGTTTTGTTGATTTGCTCTGCCACGTTACGTGCGTCAACGTTGCCGACGATAATCAGCGTCATGGCATCCGGGGTATACCATTTCTGGTAGAACGACTGGATTTTCTCAGCATCGACCGGGGTTTTCAGCGGATCGGCAGGATCGTGTCCCAGCAGCGTTGATCCTTTCAGTCGGTAGCGCCACCAGCCTTCTTTGGTGTCCACCGGCCAGGTTGTCACCATATCTTCGCTGCTCAGCGCATGGTTGATGGTTTCTGGCGTGATGGTCAGTTTGCCGGAGATAGTCGCCAGATAAGAGAGCGACTCTTTCAGCAGGTCGTTACGGCTGTTGGGCAAGCTGAGGTTATACAGTGTGGAATCATAGGAAACGATAACAGGCGGCATGGGACGCTTGGGATCGAACCCCTGCTGCCACAGTGAACGGGCTTGAGTGGCATCAAGGCCACCGCTTTGCGTCAGCGCGATACGCGGGATCGCATGGCTGAAACCACTCTGTTGTGTATTTTCGGTGAGTGAACCGGTATTAACCAGCAGGCGAACCTCGATACGGTCGCTGGGGCGCTGGGGGGTGGCTAATACTTGCCACTGTAAACCGTTTGCCAGCGTACCCTGTTGCCACGCCGGGTCAGGCTGGAGCGCATCTGCCTGCACATAGCCGGCAGAGGCCATCATCAGCAAGCTGCCCACTAAAAGTCGAATTTTTGTGCCCTGCATGTGAACCCCTGATCAACAATCCTGGTAATAAAAAGACAGCCCTGAACAGGACTCTCTGAATATGACGTTAAAACACTTCGTGTTAGACCGCGAAAACATAAAAATGTCACGGAAGAAGTGAAAAAATCCCGAAGCCATCGGATCGACGGCTTCAGGTACAGGGGGTAATTATGCGCAGGAGCCCGTAGCCCTACAAGGGACTACGGGCAGAAGTGACGAGATTAAGAGGATAAATCGTGCGTTTTGCCATCCTGCGCACGGTTATTCAGCGTGTCATCCAGCTTTTTGGTATCCAATTCTTTCACCCACTTAGCCACAACGACCGTGGCCACACCGTTACCAATCAGGTTGGTCAGCGCACGGGCTTCAGACATAAAGCGGTCAATACCGAGAATCAACGCCAGACCGGCAATCGGTAAATGGCCCACAGCGGAGATCGTCGCCGCCAGGACAATGAAGCCACTTCCGGTGACACCCGCAGCCCCTTTCGAGGAGAGCAGCAGCACCACCAACAAGGTTATCTGATGGAAGATATCCATATGACTGTTCGTGGCCTGAGCGATAAACACCGCCGCCATCGTCAGATAGATCGATGTCCCATCAAGGTTAAACGAGTAACCGGTAGGGATAACCAGCCCGACCACCGACTTCCGACAGCCCAGTTTTTCCATCTTATCAAGCATACGCGGCAGCGCGGACTCGGAAGATGATGTCCCCAGAACGATCAGCAATTCTTCACGGATATAGCGGATGAACTTGAAGATGCTAAAGCCGGTTGCACGAGCAATAGACCCCAGCACCACCACCACAAACAGAATACAGGTGATGTAGAAGCAGATAATCAACTGCCCCAGCTGTACCAGCGTACCGACGCCATATTTACCGATGGTAAAGGCCATGGCCCCGAAAGCACCGATTGGCGCCAGGCGCATGATCATATTGATGATGCCGAAAATGACCTGCGAGAAGCTTTCAATCACGTTGAAAATCATTTGGCCTTTGCTACCCAGACGGTGCAGCGCGAAACCAAACATCACCGCGAACAGCAATACCTGCAGGATGTTGCCGCTGGCGAACGCGCCAATGACGCTACCTGGGATAATATCCATCAGGAAGCCCACAATCCCCTGGTCTTTTGCCTGCTCAGCGTACATCGCGACGGCTTTGGCATCCAGCGTGGCCGGATCTACGTTCATCCCGGCACCGGGTTGCACCACGTTGACGATGATAAGACCGATGATCAGCGCAATCGTACTGACGACTTCAAAATAAAGCAGTGCAACCGCACCCGTGCGGCCTACTGCTTTCATACTTTCCATGCCTGCAATGCCGGTAACGACAGTACAGAAGATGACGGGCGCGATGACCATCTTAATGAGCTTAACGAACGCGTCGCCAAGCGGTTTCATTTGGGCGCCCAATTCAGGGTAGTAATGGCCAAGGAGAATACCGATGGCAATCGCTGTCAGGACCTGAAAGTAAAGGCTTTTGAATATTGAGGTTTTCATAGGGTGTCCTTAAAGTAAAAACCACAGGTCTTGTAAGGTTTTATTTAACCTGCGGCCCTAAAGTAACACCCACACAACATGACAGAAATGTACAAAGATCATAATTGATACAAAAATGTTAAAAATTTTGAGCTGGCTCGCACAAGCGCACCCTTTTTTAAGTTTTGTAATCAGCCCATTACTGCGTTAAATAACGTTCTTCGAAGATATCTGCCGGAACGGGACGGGCAAATAAGAATCCCTGCGCCACTTCCACGCCCGCCTGTTCCAACCACGCGCGTTGGGCTTCGGTTTCGACACCATCGGCAATCATCTGTAAATCGAGGCTGTGCGCCAGCTGAATAATCGCCGTGATCATGCTGCAATCCTCAGGCACGCCGTCGACAAACATCTTATCGATTTTGAGCACATCCACCGGCAGCGACTTCATATGCTGTAGCTGGCGTAAACCGGCGTAGCCCATACCAAAGTCATCCAACGCGATACGCACACCTGCATTACGCAGCGGGCGCAAAATGGCAACGGCCGCGTTGGGATCATCGATATGTCGGCTTTCGGTCACTTCGAGAATCAGCGTGCCGGGCTTCACACGATACCGGTTTAGTAGTTCCAGCAGGTCTGACACCATATTCGGGTGCATTAACTGCAGTGCAGAAAGATTAACCGATAGTGGAAGCATCAGACCGCGCTCCTGCCAGGCAGCAAGCTGGCGGCAGGACTCTTCCAGCACCCAGTACCCGACAGTTACCATCAGACCACAGGATTCAATCCTGTCGATTAACCCTTCCGGCAGTTCCCAGCTTCCATCCGGCTGCTGCATCCGTAACAGCGCTTCCGCACTCAGTATTTTGCCGCTGGCAATTTCTACCTGCGGCTGCATCCACAGCGCAAAGTGCTGGTTGTCCAGCGCGGTAAGAATGTCGTTCTCTTCCGTCAAACGCTGCTGAGCTTCTTCCATTTGCTGCGGGTCAAAGAACTGAATCTGGTTTTTACCCTTCCGGCGTGAGGTGAGTGCCGCAGAGAGCGCACGGCTGTAAAGCTGCTCTGCGGTCAAGTCGCCATAAAACATCGCGACCCCAATATTGCAGTTGGGGCGCAGTTGGATACCGTGGATAGGCAAACGCTCATTAATGATAGTGAGTACTTGCTGACCTAATGTAATGGCATGCCAGGGTTCCTTCACACCATGCGCAATAATGGCAAAATCGTAGCCACTTACCTGGGTAAGCACCATTCTGGGCGCCAGTACCGACTTGAGTTTTTCGACAACCGTCAGCAGCAGGATTTCCCGCTGAGTTTCGCTCAGCACGCCTGCGGTATCCCGCAACGTTTCGCAGGTGACAATCATCAGTGCTGTGGTCTGCTTACGGGATACAACCTGCTCCAGCAGCCCCATTAAAAACGTTTTGTTGGGCAGTTCGGAGACCGGAAAACGCATTGAATAGTCGCTCAACTCTTCGCTGCGGCGCTGCACCAACTGCTGGTTCAGGTTGTAGCTGCGCACCAGCATGCCAATCTCATCATCCTGATGCAGGCGCGGCAACGCCAGTTGGTAGCCCATTAACGCCTGCTGAGGGATCTCATTCAGTTCTCGGGCTATTTTACGTAACGGATGCACAATCAAGCGGTTAATACACCAGGAGATCGCCACCGTCAGGACCAGGGATAAAAGTAAGTAAATGGTCACTAACGTTGAGAGCGTGCTCATCACGAATTTGTACATACGGTACGAATCTGCCTGCAGCACCAGATAGGCCAGCGGCTGTGGGTTGGCAGAACGCTCCAGAGAATAGACCGGCAGCGAGATCTGCACCGGCAGTTCGAACAGACGCGTCACCGTTACCGGGACCGAACGTTCGGGAATAAAGCTCATCCGCAAAGCCTGAAACTGATTCGGCAGTACCACATCGGCGCGGCTAACCACGCCCGCGGGCTGAATTCGCCGTAAAATCGTCTCCGCTTCGGGGATATCCCCTTTCAGAATGGTGGCCGACAGGGGCTCACGTACAGAGCGGGCGATACTTTCCAGTTGCGTAGCCGTGTTATAGCGGTTCTGCTGTACCAAATGAAACAGCAAAACGGTGCAAAAAATAAAAACAAACACCATGACTACGGCCGCAACCATCGCCATCTGCTTAATTGTTAACGAGCGACTGACACGCAAACTGACTCTCCATGGATAAATAAAACTGCCGTCAGAGTATACCCGATCATAGCGTTATTAAGAGAGGCGCTATCTGAAAAGTTCCCATCGCGTATTTTCGCCGCAGGTTTGACGCCTGGCGTGGAAAGTTACCGACAGAAAGGCGAAAAAGGCCGCAAGATTACGCTTCACCGGACAAGCCCGGCTTATCGATGATTCTGCGGTAACACATCACCCAAACCACTTCGCCAGTACCCCGTCTGCGTGAAGCCTCGCATTCACGTTTATCTCGCCGTAACTGGAAAGTTATTTGCCAGCTGGCAACTTTCCTGACGGCATCTCAAATGATTAAATTACTAACACATTGATATCTATACATTCATTTTCTGGCACAGCGATTGCTATTTGACTGTGAGCTGTTCTGTTCCGAATCAAAGGAGATATCATGTCTGACTGTCGTGCTTACGGATTCAATACCCAGATCGTTCATGCGGGCCAACAACCCGACCCTTCCACTGGCGCGCTCAGTACGCCTATTTTCCAGACGTCAACCTTCGTTTTTGACAGTGCCGAACAGGGCGCCGCCCGCTTTGCGCTTGAAGAACCCGGCTACATCTATACGCGCCTTGGAAACCCCACCACCGACGCGCTGGAGAAAAAGCTGGCTGTGCTGGAAAGAGGCGATGCCGCGCTGGCAACTGCATCCGGTATTTCAGCCATCACCACCTCGTTGCTGACCCTGTGCCAGCAGGGCGACCATATCGTTTCCGCCAGTGCCATTTACGGCTGTACTCACGCTTTTCTGTCACACAGCCTGCCGAAGTTCGGCATTAACGTCAGCTTCGTCGACGCCGCCAAGCCGGAAGAAATCCGCGCGGCCATGCGCCCGGAAACCAAAGTGGTGTATATCGAAACACCAGCAAACCCAACGCTCTCGCTGGTTGATATTGAAACGGTCGCCGGGATCGCCCATCAGCAAGGCGCATTGCTGGTCGTGGATAACACCTTTATGTCGCCCTACTGCCAGCAACCTCTGCTGTTAGGTGCCGACATCGTGGTGCACAGCGTGACCAAGTACATCAACGGCCACGGAGACGTGATTGGCGGTGTGATTGTTGGCAAGCAGGAATTTATCGACCAGGCACGATTCGTCGGGCTGAAAGATATCACCGGCGGCTGCATGAGTCCGTTCAACGCTTGGCTGACGCTGCGCGGCGTGAAAACATTGGGCATCCGAATGGAGCGCCATTGTGAAAACGCGTTAAAAATTGCCCGCTTCCTGGAAGGGCATCCGGCCATTACCCGCGTGTATTACCCTGGCTTACCTTCACATCCGCAGTATGAGCTGGGTAAACGTCAGATGAGCCTGCCGGGAGGAATTATCAGCTTCGAAATCGCCGGCGGCCTCGAGGCTGGCAGACGGATGATCAATTCTGTAGAATTGTGCCTCCTCGCGGTCAGTCTCGGTGACACCGAAACCCTCATTCAGCACCCAGCGTCTATGACACATTCGCCCGTTGCGCCAGAGGAACGGCTTAAAGCAGGTATTACCGACGGACTTATCCGTCTTTCTGTTGGTCTTGAAGATCCAGAAGATATTATTAACGACCTTGAACACGCCATCAGAAAGGCAACATTCTGACTATTACGGCCTGAACCGATGCAGATCGGTTCAGGCCGTTGAGAATCAAGGCACAACAGCCTGGCTATACACGTAATTCCTTTTCGGGGGGAGAGCGTGTATTTTCGGCAGGGGGTTCTATGCAGGACAACACATTACAATTAAGCAACACTACAGCAACCGCCGCATCCTTCTCAACAAAGCTACCTTTTACAAAATACGATTTTGGTTGGGTATTACTCTGCATCGGCATGGCAATTGGCGCCGGAACGGTGCTGATGCCGGTACAAATTGGTTTAACCGGTATTTGGGTATTTATTGTCGCCTTTATTATTGCTTATCCCGCCACCTATATTGTGCAGGACATTTATTTAAAAACGCTCTCTGAAAGTGAAACCTGTAATGACTACACCGATATTATTAGTCATTATTTAGGTAAGAACTGGGGCGTATTTCTTGGCGTCATCTATTTTCTGATGATTATCCACGGCATCTTTATTTATTCATTATCGGTTGTTTTTGACAGTGCGTCCTATATCAAAACCTTCGGACTCACCGATGCCGATCTTTCGCAGTCAATTATCTACAAAGTCGCGATTTTTGCGGTGCTGGTTGCCATTGCTTCCGGCGGAGAAAAGCTGCTGTTCAAAATCTCCGGCCCGATGGTGGTGGTAAAAGTTGGCATCATCATTGTATTTGGCTTTGCGATGGTCCCGCACTGGAACTTTAATAATATCAGCGCATTCCCTGAGGCGGGTGTCTTCTTCCGCGATGTCCTGCTAACCATCCCGTTCTGTTTCTTCTCGGCGGTGTTTATTCAGGTACTGAACCCCATGAATATCGCCTACCGCAAACGGGTGTCAGACCGGGTGTTGGCTACGCGCATGGTCATTCGTACCCACCGCATCAGTTATATTACGTTGATTGCAGTCATTCTGTTCTTCTCATTTTCCTTTACCTTCTCTATTAGCCATGAAGAAGCGGTCTCAGCCTTCGAACAAAATATTTCCGCACTGGCGCTGGCGGCTCAAGTTATCCCAGGACAAATTATTCACATCACCTCCACGGTGTTGAATATTTTTGCCGTACTGACAGCATTCTTCGGTATTTATCTGGGATTCCACGAGGCCATGAAGGGTATTATTCTTAACGTACTGGGTCGTGTTATCGACGTTGAGAAAATTAATCCATTGGTTCTGACGCTGGGGATTTGCGCCTTTATCGTCACCACGCTGGTGATTTGGGTGTCGTTCCGCGTATCAGTACTGGTGTTCTTCCAGTTGGGTAGCCCGCTTTACGGTATCGTCTCGTGCATTATTCCGTTCTTCCTGATTTATAAAGTCACACAGCTGGAAAAACTGCGCGGGGTAAAAACCTGGCTTATCCTGCTGTACGGAATGTTGCTGTGCCTGTCACCGCTGTTGAAGCTGATTGAATGACGAATTAAATAACCCGATGACAGCGCCGTCAGCCCTGACGGCGCTTACTCCACGCTCTCCAGCTGATAGCTACGGATTTTATTCAGTACCGTGGTATGCGACACCCCCAGCACTTTGGCAATATGCCGCGATGAAACATTCTCATCCATCATCTGCTCTATCAACTGACGCTCAGCGCATTGAACCTGCTGTTTAAAAGGCTGTCCACCGCGGGCCTGATTAACTGAGGTTATATTTTCGATACCCAAATCCTCTCGGGTAATCACATCAGATTCTGCCATCAACATCAGACGAATAATGGTGTTTTCCAGTTCGCGCACGTTCCCCGGCCAACCATGATGATGCATGGCATCAAAGCAGCCTTTATCCAAAATTAACCGGCGCTGAAATTCTTTCGCATATTTCTGCACAAAATGGCGGATCAGCAGGCTGAGATCCTGCGGGCGTTCCCGCAACGGAGGAATAGTCAGGGAGAGGACGTTAATTCGATAATACAGGTCGGCGCGCAGCAGGCGTTGTTCAACCATCTCTTCCAGATTGGCGTTGGTCGCCACAATAATACGCACGTTAACCGGAATAATCTGCGCCCCGCCCACGCGGCGGATCCCGCCATCTTGCAGTACTCGCAGTAATTTGGCCTGTAAATTCAGCGGCATCTCACCAAATTCATCCAGGAAAAGGGTGCCTTTATCCGCCATTTCAAACAGCCCTTTTTTGCCTTTACCGTCCGCACCGCTGAAGGCGCCTTTTTCGTATCCGAAGAATTCACTCTCCATCAGCGACTCGGGTAATGCAGAGCAGTTAACCGGAATAAATGGATAAAAGCTGCGCTGGCCAGAGTTATGAATCGCTCGGGCCAGCAGCTCTTTACCGGTGCCGGTTTCACCGCGGATCAGGACGGTATATTTGCTGTCCGCAATTCTGATCGCTTTTTCGATCAGTGCCTGCATGCTCTGGCTGCTGCAAATAATGTCTGAAAAATAGCGTGGGCGTTCCACTTCGGGCATCGACAGTTCGCTTATCTCTTCGCAAAAGTAAGCAACGTTAATAATATCGGCACGCTGACTTAAGCTGGATTGCACGCAGGAAATATCCTGCAACTGACGACACCAGGATTTAATCAGGATCCGGCCTGCCGTCACCTTCATTGAGATGATATTAATATCACAGCAGGAAAACTCCTTCAGGACATCCTCAACCATAGACAGGCGATCAATTGTTTTAATATCCCAGCGTATCGTGACCACATTTGCTCCAGGTAGTTAGCAACTGCGAAGTAGATATTTCGGTGACGCTCAAGAATCTGACTACATTCTAGACGCTGTGGAATAATGTTCTGCCAATGGACTCACATTGTGGAAGTAAAAACGAAATATAAAAAAACCGGAGCACAAGGCTCCGGTTATTGGGTCATAACCCACGCTTATTGCTGTGGATTCTCATCCTGGTCTACGGCAAAGCACGCCACCAGCTGACCGCCGTAATCTTTAAGCTGCGGCTGTAGCTGGGTACAAGGACCAAAACGACGGCGGCAGCGGGCGTTGAACGCGCAGCCCGGCGGTGGATTCAGCGGGCTTGGCAGCTCGCCGGTCAGCTTGATGCGCTCACGACGGTCGTCCGGGTTCAGACGCGGCGTCGCAGAGAGCAGCGCCTGGGTGTACGGATGACGCGGATTGTTGAAGATCTGATCTTTGGTCCCTTTCTCCACGCAGCGACCTAAATACATCACCATCACTTCATCGGCAATATGTTCCACTACCGACAGGTCGTGGGAGATAAAGACATAGGACAGCCCCAGATCCTGCTGCAGATCCATCATCAGGTTCAGCACCTGTGCACGCACAGAAACGTCCAGCGCGGAGACCGGTTCGTCGGCAATCACCACGTCCGGGTCGAGCATCAGACCGCGGGCGATGGCAATACGCTGACGCTGACCACCGGAGAACATGTGCGGATAGCGGTCGTAGTGCTCGGTTTTCAGGCCCACTTTCGCCATCATCGCCAGCGCTTTTTCACGACGCTGCTCTTTGTTGAGCGAGGAATTGATCTGCAGCGGCTCCTCCAGAATCTGCCCCACTTTCTTACGCGGGTTCAGCGAGCCATACGGGTTCTGGAACACAATCTGGATTTTCTGCCGACGCAGCTTCTGCGCCTGCGGGTCATGCTTGAGCAGATCTTGCCCCTGATAATACAGCTCTCCGCCGGTCGGAACTTCAATCATCGTCAGCAGGCGACCCAGCGTTGATTTCCCGCAGCCCGACTCGCCAACCACCGCCAGCGTTTTGCCACGCTCTAAGGTAAATGACACGCCGTCCAGCGCTTTAACCAGGCGCTCCGGGGCGAACATCCCCTTCTTCACCGGATAGTGTTTTTTCAGGTCAATTGCCTGCAACAATGGCTGTTGCGAGGTGGCCTCGTGCGTACTCATAGTGTGGGCCTCCCGGCATCATCGAGTGGGTAGTGGCATTTCGACTGGCGACCTTCGCCCAGTATGTTCAGCTCCGGCTCTACGCTACGGCATTTGTCCGTGGCATACGGACAGCGCGGGTTCAACAGACAACCGTTCGGGCGGTCGTATTTACCCGGCACCACGCCCGGCAATGAGGCCAGACGCGCTTTATCCTGCGCAAACTCCGGCAACGCACGCAGCAATGCCTGGGTATACGGATGGCGGGGCGCGCGGAAAATATCGTGTGCAGCCCCGGTTTCCACCACCTGACCGGCATACATAACGATGATTTTGTGTGCCGCTTCTGCCACCAGCGCCAGGTCATGAGTAATCAACACCAGCGCCATATTTTCTTTCTGCTGAAGCTCCAGCAGCAGTTCGATGATCTGCGCCTGAATAGTCACGTCCAGCGCGGTTGTCGGTTCATCGGCAATCAGCAGTTTCGGACGACAGGCAATCGCCATGGCGATCATCACGCGCTGACTCATGCCTCCAGACAACTGGTGCGGATACACATCAAGACGTGAAGCCGGGTCAGGAATGCCCACCAACGTCAGCAGGTCAATCGCCCGCTGAATACGGGTTTTCTTGTTGCCACCCTGATGCACCTTAATGGCTTCCATAATCTGGTAGCCGACGGTGTAGCAAGGGTTGAGGCTGGTCATTGGATCCTGGAAAATCATCGCCACTTCAGCACCCACCAGCTGGCGACGCTCTTTTTCAGAGATGCGTTTCAGGTCGCGGCCGTTAAACTCAAGGCTTTCCGCCATCACGCGCCCGGGGTAGTCAATCAGCCCCATAATCGCCAGTGAACTGACGGACTTACCGGAGCCGGATTCCCCGACAATCCCCACCACTTCGCCCTGGTTCACACTGTAGCTGATGCGGTCTACGGCACGGAATTCGGCGCCAACGTCGCCGAAATGTACAGATAACTTGTCTACATTTAATAACGCCATCTCGAACCTCTTACTGCTTCAGTTTGGGATCGAGCGCGTCACGCAGACCGTCACCCATCAGGTTAAATGCCAGCACCGTCAGCAGGATCGCCAGACCCGGGAAGGTCACGACCCACCAGGCACTTTGCGCGAACTGCAACACGTCGGAGAGCATAGTGCCCCATTCCGGTGTTGGCGGCTGCGCGCCCATGCCCAGGAAGCCAAGCGCGGCCATATCGAGAATGGCGTTAGAGAAGCCGAGCGACGCCTGAACAATCAGCGGCGCAAGACAGTTAGGAAGAATATTAACGAACATCTGGCGCATCGCACCGGCACCCGCTACGCGAGAGGCGGTGACGTAGTCGCGGTTCACTTCCACCAGCACGGCGGCACGTGTCAGACGCACATAGTGCGGCAGCGCCACGAACGTCAGCGCCAGCGCCGCGTTACCTATCGATGGGCCAAATACGGCGACTAACACCAGAGCCAGCAACAGACTCGGCAGCGCCAGCATGATATCGACCACACGCATGATGATGTTATCAACAATACCGCCGAAATAACCGGCCACCAGGCCGAGGATAACCCCCATCACCAGCGACAGCACCACCACCAGACAGCCGACCAGCAGCGACAATCGTGCACCATACATCAAGCGCGATAACACATCGCGTCCCACGTCGTCAGTACCGAACAGATGCGCCCACGAGCCGCCTTCCTGCCACGCAGGAGGTGCCAGCAGCGTATCGCGAAACTGTTCCGCCGGGTTATAGGGCGCAATCCAGTTGGCGAAAATGGCAATAAACAGCACGATGACCACATAAACGAGGCCAACGACCGCACCTTTGTTGCGTTTAAAATAGTGCCAGAACTCCTGCAACGGGGTCATCGGCACCGGTGCAGCAATAACTTTATTTTCAGTAACCTGTGACATGATGGCCCCTTACTTCTTATGCCGAATACGCGGGTTCACCACGCCGTACAGCAGGTCTACCAGCAGGTTGACGAGAATAATCATCGTCGCTACCAGTAATACACCGCCCTGCACTACCGGATAATCACGGCGTTGCAGCGCATCAATCAGCCAGCGCCCCAGACCCGGCCACGAGAAAATGGTTTCGGTCAGAATAGCCCCTGCCAGCAGCGTACCGACCTGCAGACCGATAACGGTCACCACGGGCAGCATGGCGTTGCGCAGAGCATGAATGACGATCACGCGCATCCGCGTCAGCCCCTTGGCGCGCGCGGTACGAATGTAATCTTCGCCCAGCACTTCCAGCATTGACGAACGGGTCATACGCACGATAACAGCCAGAGGAATGGTGCCCAGCACCATCGCGGGCAGGATCATATGCGCCACGGCATCAATGAAGTTACCCTCTTCACCCCAGATGGCGGTGTCGATCAGCATAAACCCGGTCAGCGGGTTGGAGTCATCAAGGAACACCATGTCGCTCACCCGCCCGGAAACCGGCGTCAGGTTCCACTGCACGGAAACCAGCATGATCAGCATCATGCCCCACCAAAAGATAGGCATGGAGTAACCGGTCAGTGCCAGACCCACAGCGGTGTGATCGAAAATGGAACCACGCTTAACCGCGGCGAGTACACCAACGGGAATGCCTACCGCGGTGGCAAACATCATGGCGCAGACACCGAGTTCCAGCGTCGCTTTAAAGCGTGGCACGAACTCTTCCCACACCGGCAAGCGGCTTTTTAACGAAATGCCTAAGTCACCATGCATAACCCCCCAAATGTAATGGAGGTACTGCTGCCACATCGGTTTATCCAGACCGAGTTCAGCCAGCAGTTGAGCATGACGCTCAGGGGAGATCCCACGCTCACCCGCCATGATCATTACCGGATCGCCGGGGATCATATGGACGAAGGCAAAGGTGAGAAGAGTGATACCGATAAACGTAGGGATGACGAGTCCCAAACGTCGGAGAATGAACTGCAACATAACCCGGATTCTCTCTAATGACGCACGGCCTGGAACCGTGAATCTGTATTGCTCACAAATCTTATCCCACGCATAAACAACTGTGGGTAAAGCACTACGCCGGATGGCGCTGCGCTTATCCGGCCTACACAATACCGGGGCGCAGCGCTTCCTTAATTGCTTTTAATTATTCGATAGAGACGTTTTCGAAGTGGTGTTTGCCTAATGGATCAACCACATAGCCTTTGACTTCTTTACGCACGGGCTCATACACGGTGGAGTGAGCAATGATCAGCGCAGGCGCCTGGTCATGCATCACTACCTGAGCTTGTTTGTAGAGTTCAACACGCTTGTTGTGGTCGTCGGTCGCGCGGGCCGGTTGAATCAGATCTTCAAACGGCTTGTAGCACCAGCGAGAGTAGTTGGAGCCGTCTTTCGCTGCCGCACAGCTGAACAGGGTGGCGAAGAAGTTATCCGGATCCCCATTGTCCCCGGTCCAGCCCATCATCACCGCCTGGTGCTCACCAGATTTGGCACGCTTGAGGTACTCGCCCCACTCGTAGGTGACGATTTTGGCCTGGACGCCAATTTTCGCCCAGTCCGCCTGGATCATTTCAGCCATACGGCGTGCGTTCGGGTTGTACGGACGCTGTACCGGCATCGCCCACAGTTCAACGGTGAAGCCTTTGTCCTGGCCCGCTTCTTTCAGCAGCGCTTTGGCTTTTTCCGGATCGTAGCTGTAGTCTTTAACGTCGTCGTTATAGCCCCACATGGTTGGCGGGATCAGGTTCTTGGCTGCAACGCCTGCGCCCTGATATACCGCTTTGATGATCGCTTCTTTGTTCACCGCGTAGGTCAGCGCCTGACGCACTTTCACATCATCAAATGGTTTCTTCTCGGTGTTGAAAGAGAGGTAGCCGACGTTCAGGCCCGCCTGCTCCAGCAGGTTGAGGTTTTTGTCCTGCTTCATACGCGCGATGTCAGCCGGGTTCGGGTACGGCATCACCTGGCACTCATTCTTCTGCAGCTTGGCGTAACGCACGGATGCGTCAGGGGTGATGGAGAAGACCAGACGATCGATCTTGGGCTTGGTGCCCCAGTAACCTTCGAACGCTTTATACAGAATGCGCGAGTCTTTCTGGTACTGCTGCATCTGGAACGGACCGGTACCGATTGGGTTCAGATCCACTTTCTCCGGGGAGCCAGCTTTCAGCATGTTGTCGGCATATTCTTTGGAAAGAATAGACGCGAAGTCCATCGCCAGATCTGCCAGGAACGGTGCTTCCGGGCGGGTCAGTACGAACTGGACGGTGTTATCGTCGACTTTCTTCACTTCACTGATCAGATCCGGCAAGCCCATCCCTTCGAAGTACTCATAGCTGCCACCAGAGACTTTATGGTACGGGTTCTGGGCGTTTTTCTGGCGGTCAAAGGAGAACACCACGTCATCAGCGTTGAAGGTACGCGTCGGTTTAAATTCTTTATTGTCCTGCCACTTCACGCCCTGACGCAGGTGGAAGGTATAGGTTTTACCGTCTTCGCTGATTTCCCACTTCTCAGCCAAGCCCGGGATCACTTCAGTCGTACCGGTTTTGAACTCAACCAGGCGGTTATAGATCGGTACTGAGCTGGCATCATAGGTTGTGCCAGAAGTGAAAAGCTGTGGGTTAAAGCCTTCAGGAGATCCTTCTGAACAATAAACCAGAGTTTTAGCCTGTACGCTTGCGGCGCAGGTCATAGCCACCAGGCTCAGACCAAGCTTCAGCATCCCTGACTTCTTCAAGGAAATACTCATTCTTCTGCTCCAAATGTGATGTTTGTTGTTTTACCCTTTGCAGTGGGTTTGCACCGCCTGGCCTTTTTTGTTTTTTACCCGGCCGGGTCGGCGTTAAGAGGATGGGGATTCCGTTCACATAAGCGACTGAGTTGCAGTGCGGATTCTCCATGAAATGCCCCTCATGCCCTACAATCTGTCAACAGAATGTGAAAACGTCAATACAGGTAACCGTGATTTACGCCAACGGTGAGAATTCGCAAACAAAGATTAAAAAAAGTGCAGAGGGGCATTTTCAGCAGGGAAATTTGTGCTACGCGGCCTATACCAGAATAAATATCTTCATATTTAGCAACGTTTAGTGATTAACATTTATGCAAAATGTGAAAAATTTCTTAATGAATGCTGCATATCTGAGCGATTAATACCATGAACGTTAAAGCGCACAGCGGAAAATGCTAGGTTCAGCCATAAGTAACGCAAAAAAAGATTCAAGCAAATATAAAAAAAGACAATGGAATATGTCACAGAATCGTTAACAGACAGTGGGAAGTGGTACACAATTTTTGCAGGCGAAATGAAGATGAAACGGGGAAGCGGCCCGTTGGCCGGATAAGGCGTCTGCGCCGCCATCCGACGATGCAGACTCCCGCACGCTTTAATTGCCTGATGGCGCTGCACTTATCGGGCCTACAAATCCTCTCGGCTTCAAATGCAAAAAGCCCTGCTCGTTGAGCAGGGCTTTAAATTTGGTCGGTGATAGAGGATGACTCGCCACTGCGTGGCTCGCCCTGCGGGCCGTTGCTGGCGCAACGTTCTCTCACTACGTTCGAGTCGAACCTCTTACCCCCGGAGGTTCTCATCCTCGTGAATCCCGGAAAGCAAAAAGCCCGCTCAAAGAGCGGGCTTTTCTAATTTGGTCGGTGATAGAGGATTCGAACCTCCGACCCCTTCGTCCCGAACGAAGTGCGCTACCAGGCTGCGCCAATCACCGAATGCGGGCGCATCTTACTGCTCAGGTGTGCGCCCGTCAATCCCTTCGTATCAAAATGCCATTCGATCGGCGAGAAAGTCAGCAGGCCGGTTACTGCGCCGCGACTTTCTGCCCGCCCGGAACGTTGCACCAGTTATTGTTCTCATTTATACCGCCGTTTGGCGAGGTATAACCGAGGCAACCCAAAATGGTGTCATACAGTTCCACATGGCGGCGCGGGACCTTCATATCCGCCTCTTGCTTCAGGTGAGCAAACGCCTTCGCATGATCGGGGTCTTCCAGATACTTATCCGACATCCACACCATCATCGGCACGCGGAACTGCTCTGGCGGCGCCATTTTACGCGGCGTACCGTGCAGGTGCTCACGTTCGTTAATAGACTCACCGTGATCGGCGGCATAGAACACTATCGCTTTCTTATCGCGCAGTTGATCAAACACTTTGGTAATAAAGTGATCGACATAGGTCACCGAGTTGTCGAAAGAGTTAATCATCTGTTCTTTCGAACAGCCGCTATCGACATCCACACACTCAGGCTTCCACTGTGCATACTCGCGAGTGTAGCGCTGCGTGTAGTTAAAGTGTGAACCTTTGGTATGCAGAATAATCAGGCGCTTACCGCTGTCATTCTGCTTTAAGGATTGCTGCATTTCGGTAATCAGCAGCATATCGTCAACCGTTTTGCCACGGTTACGCGGCTCTGCGCCAATTTGTTCACGATAGGCGATGTTTTCCGCCATGGTATTACTGTAGAACCACATCTCGCTTTGCATCGCGTAAAGGTCTGTTTTAAACCCTAACTGACCGAGTACAGAAAAAACGTTTTGTTCTTTCAGCGTCCGCTGTGGGTTTTCTTCCGCACCACCTTGACGTACAAACATGCAGCGCAGCGACAATTTGGTCGCGGTATCACATGAATACCCACGGAATGCCGCCAGGTTTTTCTCCTGAGCCAGTCTTGGCGTGGTATTTCGCTCGTAGCCAAAAATCCCCATATGATCCCAGCGCGTGGTCTCACCAATAATAAACACCACGTAGGTGTCATCGAGATTCTTGGGGGCAACATAAGTGAATTTTTTCGCCGGGTTCATCAGCGATTGGTTGTCTGAGGACTCATCAACCTGCGCCCAGGCATACAGCCCTAACGCGGAGAGCCAGTTTGACGGCAGATAGGAGTTTGCCACGACGCCGCCGTAGCTGGGCAAATCGATGCCGGTTTCACGCTCGACGGATCTCTGCTGCATGCTGAGCAGACGAATCGGCGCCCATACCATGATCCCCGCCAGCAAAACGACCGCCACGTTGCGAAATCTCATACCTGGCGTGCGCAGCTGTTTTATCAGGGTGTAGCGACAGCGGTTATTCCAGATTAAGAGCAACGGCAAAATACTGACCGAAACCAGCCACGCAATAAAATGCCAGCCCACAACTTCCTTCGATAAATCAATATCGGTGGTCATAACCGAGGCAATAATGCCGTAACCGATCACCACGTTCAGGAAGGTCATATAATAGCTGGCACCTGCGGAACACAGCACCACAAAGGTCGCCAGTACACGCCAGGCGCGTCGGCCAAATAAAGAGAGAAGACGAAGTAAAAAGAAGGTTGCCAGCACCGCGCCAGCTAATTCAACAACCGCAGAGATTCCTTTCCAGACGGTGAACTCGTACGCATATCCGCTAAAACGACGGTAAAATACAGCGGAGTTCATAAACAGACCGATATAGATTGCCAGCAAGAGACTGAGCTTCTGCTGCGTCATCGACTTAATATATCTCATCAATAAAACCTGGAAAACGGGATAAAAAACCCTACTTACAGTCAGTTAGACCGGGCAGGTGAAAGATGCGACAACGGCAGAGTTTGAAATGTCTACGGGCGCGAGTAAGTAGACCACAGGTAAACGCAAAAGTGCTTATAGAGAATGAAAATGGCGCATATATTTTTGTAAATATATGCGCCAGGTATTAATGACACCACTAATAGAATCAGGCGTGCGCCTCGGTAAATACGCTACGCTGAGGCTGACGAATGGTGGTAGACAGCGCCAGCGAGATGATTAACAGAGCGAAGATGACACAGAAGGTCACGTAAAAACCGCCAAACAGGGAAGCGATGATGGACCCACAGATGCTGCCAATCCCGAAGCCCAGATAGATAACCCCATAGTTTTTAGCCAGATTATTCAGGCCAAAGAACTCACTGACCAAGGACGGGAACACGGTAATCGTACCGCCAAAGTTAAAGGCCACACAGGCAATCGCCGCGAAGAAGGTCGCTTCGTTCAGCGGTGCGAATAACAGCGCCGCCATACCGACCAGCGAAACAACCTGACCAATGGTGATAACGCGAATACGGGAAATCTTGTCGGACAGGATGCCCAGCACCAGACGGCCTGACAGGTTAGCGATGGAAATCACCGTCACCGCATTGGCCGCTGTCGCCACATCCATATGCGCCAGAGTTTGTGCAATATCTTTTGCCACACCAATGACATACAGCCCACTCATACACGCGGTCAGGAACATCACTGCCAGCATCCAGTACTGTGGTTTGCGCATCGATTGCGCCAGAGTGTAGTCGTTCTCGACCACGCCATTCACCGTTTTAACTTCCTGATTTGGTGCATCTTTCATCAGCGTAGAGCCAAAGACGATCATCACCAGCACAATCGCGCCCCAGATAACAAAGGTTTTCTCCAGCCCGACGGTTTCCAGCAGATGAGTGTCGATAAACTTGAAGCCGAGGCTGCCGAGGCCATAAGAGCCGATAGCAAAGGCGGAAATCAGCCCTTTACGCTCAGGGAACCATTTTACGCAGTTGGACAGCGTTAACAGGTAGCCCGCACCATCCGCTAAGCCCACCAGCACACCCGCACTCAGCCACAGCATAATCAGGCTGTCAGAGTGTGCGGTTAAGAAGAAGCCCACGCCCAGCAGGATACCGGATGCCATGGTGACGCGTTTCACGCCAAAACGTTCCTGAAGTTTCCCGGCGACAGAAGAAGAAATCGCCAGGCCCAGGCTTAACAGGCCAAAGGAGAAAGCCACCTGGCTGACCGGCGCATCCAGCTTTGAAGAAAGCGCGCCATTGAACAGGCTCCAGGTGTAAACCGAACCTAAGGCAAATTGGGTAATGATGGTGCCGATCAGGGTCAGCCACCGGGTACGCTGATAATCAGAAGTTTTCATGGCAGTATTCCTGCATAAGCAAAATGGGAAATTCTCTGCCAACAACCATACCGAAGTGCATTTATGACGAGGGGAAAACGGCATGAAGTGCCATCAGAACGGAATGAAATGCCTGGATTGCGGAATGAATGACGAGACAATTATTCAGCTAACCGATTTTTTCACACAAATGAGTGTCCGCTATCACTGAGACGCGTGTGATTATTGGTTCTAATATGTAACGGAGTTGTTTTATTTACGCATGTTGGCGTTAAAATTTTGCGCTTACTCCCATGGTGTACATATAGTCACTGTTATTGGTGCTATTTTCCGCCTGAGAGAGCGCAGCATAGGCCGCCATATGCGGATTGAGCAGCATATCGGCACCCACGGTAACATCCAGCCAGTTACCGTCCTGACTCGCCGCGGACATCCGGCTGAGGCCCGATTGCGCCTTCCAGATATTCTCGCCAAACTGCTGGTTATAGCTGATTTGCGCCCACGGACGCACATCGCCAAACTGCGAATTAACCCGCCAGCCTAAGGTGCTAACGCTGGCATGCCATAACGGATCGGTCTGCGTGACGGACGTCGCACTGTCGCCAAACTCGTTATAGGTGGACGTTGCCGAACCGTCATAATGCAGGGTTGCAATCGGGCCGGTCGTCACTTGCCTGGACACGGGGAAATTCCAGCCCATACTCATACCGCTGGTCGTATCCAGCGTCGTTTGGTCCGCCAGGCTCACCACCGGACCCGCCACGCTCTTCGTGGAACGAATGCGTTCTTCAAGTATGTCGTTATAGCGTGGTTGGTGATCGCTGTCCCATGTATAACGTTCAGCCGTATGACCTGACATAGCATCAACGATATATTCTTGTTGCCAGCCATAGGCCGTATGGGTAGACAGCGCACAGACCACGACGCTCACCAGAAGGCTGAACCTCTGGCGACCACTACTGTTTCTTATAATCATCAACGCGACTCCAGAAAAGAGCCGAATTCGGCGATATTATTGTCATTGTGTGAAGGATATCGGGCACATTAGGCCCTGTATTAAATATTGTCTTTTTAGCGGGCACGTCAAGGCGAGCCGAATGAAATTTTTACGCCAGTAAAAACAGCGAGGAAGAATATGCAGCGTTGCGGCTGGGTCAGTCAAGATCCACTATACATTGCCTATCACGACAAGGAGTGGGGTGTCCCCGAAACCGACGGTCAAAAGCTGTTCGAGATGATCTGTCTGGAGGGGCAGCAGGCGGGGTTATCGTGGATAACCGTCCTGAAGAAACGGGAAAACTATCGTCATGCTTTCCACCATTTCGATCCCGTCGCCGTTGCCGCGATGACCGAAGATGATGTCGAAAGGCTGGTGCTGGATGCCGGCATTATTCGTCATCGAGGGAAAATTCAGGCCATTATCGGCAACGCACGCGCCTACCTGGCGATGGCGCAAAACGGCGAACCGTTTAGCGAGTTTGTCTGGTCGTTCGTTGATCATCAACCGCAGCTGACGCGCGCCGCTAGCCTGAGCGACATCCCCACCTCAACCCCTGCGTCTGACGCGCTCTCAAAAGCGTTAAAAAAGCGCGGCTTTAAGTTTGTCGGCACCACCATCTGTTACTCCTTTATGCAGGCATGCGGGCTGGTCAACGACCATGTCACCGGCTGTATTTGCTACCCGGAGGGTCAACATGATTCGCCAATCAACGCCTGACGATCTGGCGCCGATTCTGGCGCTGTGGATGGATAGCACGATTTATGCTCATCCGTTTATTGAAGAACGCTACTGGCGTGAGAGTGAACCCATCGTACGCGATGTCTACCTGCCCGCAGCACAAACCTGGGTATGGGAGGAAAGCGGCCAGCTCAAAGGCTTTGCCAGCGTGATGGAAGCGCGCTTTTTGGGCGCACTGTTTGTTGAACCTACCGCCATCAGAAGCGGGATCGGCAAAGCGCTGGTGCAGCATGTCCAGCAGCGCTTTTCGTTACTCAGCCTTGAGGTTTATCAGAAGAACCAGTCGGCGGTGAATTTCTACCATGCGCTGGGTTTTCGTATTGAAGACAGCGCATGGCAGGAAGAGACGCATCACCCCACGTGGATTATGAACTGGCAGGCGGATCAAACGCCGTAAGCGCCAGTGCGGGCCCGGTGTACTTTTCCAGCCACGCCAGCGCGGTGTTGCCCGCGCAGCCATTCCCCAGCTTCGAGCTGGGGAGATCGCAGGTCAGCACATTCACCGCGCCATTCTTACAAATCCCCCCTGCGGACAGGTCCAAATCTGGCCAGGCGCCCTCGTGAATACAAATCACGCCCGCTTTGATGCCTGTCGTCACCACCGCCCCGGCCAGAATTTGCCCGCGATGATTCCACACCCTGACCGTGTCGCCATCGGCAATCCCCCGCGCCCTCGCATCCTGCGGGTGAATGGTCACCGGTTCACGATCCGCCACCGCGTACTGCTCGCGTAACGTGCTGTAATTCAACTGGCTGTGCAAACGGTGCGCCGGATGGGCCGACAGCACCTGTAATTGCTCAGGCTCAGCATTGCCGAACCATTCATCCGGCGCCAGCCACATCGGGTGCCCTGCACAATCCGCGTAGCCGTAACTTGCAATCTTCTGCGAGTAGATTTCGATTTTGCCGCTGTCCGTTTTCAGCGGATGCGCCTGCGGGTCACGGCGAAAATCAGCAAAGCGAATAAACTGCGCGTTGGCGGCACTTTCCGGCATTTCGATAAGCCTGTTGGCCTGCCAGAACTCGGCAAAGTGCGGCAACGTCACCTGCTGGCTGACCCCGCGCTGCCCGGCAATCTTGTAAAAGGTCTCCAGCCATTCCAGCTCGCTTTTGCCTTCCGTAAACCGTTCATACCCGCCCTGCTCCCAGCGCTCGCTGAGTTCAGCAAAGACATCAAAATCATTGCGCGCCTCATCGCGTGCCGGCACGACCTGCTTCATCGGTACCAGATGCTGGTTACTGTAATCACCGGTCATGGTGAGGTCGTTGCGCTCAAAAGAGGTGGTGGCGGGCAAGACGATATCGGCATGCTTCGCCGCCGCCGTCCAGAAACACTCGGAGATCACCACCAGCTCTGGCTTTTGCCAGGCGCGAATCAGACGATTGGTATCCTGATGATGGGTGAAGTTTGCTCCGCCCGCCCACCAGAGAAAACGGATGTCCGGGAAATGGCGGTCCATACCGTTGTGTTGGTAGAACCCTCCGGGGTTTTCCAGAGCCTCAACGATGCGCGCAACCGGGATTTTATCCACCGCATCGGTGCCACCTTTTACGCTCCCCTGCATGGAGGCGAGCACCGCCGCGCGACGCGTCGGATTGCCGCCGTTAGCAAAATGATAAGAGAGACCAAAACCACCGCCAGGCGTGCCAATTTGCCCGAGCATGGCGGCCAGCGTGACGATCATCCAGTGCTTTTGTTCACCATACTGCTGACGTTGCATACCCCACCCGGCCATCAGCATGGTGGTATTTTGGTGAAATATTTCTGCCAGTTCACGTATTTTCGCCGCAGGTACACCACAAATCTCCGCAGCCCACTCTGCCGTTTTGGCGACATCATCGGATTTCCCCACAAGATAGTCGGCAAATCGTTCGTAACCGGTGGAACAGCGGGCAAGAAACGCCTCGTCGTGCCAGCCGTTTTCCACCAGCGTATGGGCAATGCCGAGCATCAGGGCGACATCGGTTCCCATATGCGGGGCGACCCACTCCATTTTGTCACCAAAGAAATCCACGCTCTCCGATCGCATCGGATCAATGCAGATCAGGCGTTTACCGCTGTTGCGTAACGCCTCAAAGTACGCGAGCCCCTGCTCATCAGAGGCGTTCCAGGCAATCTTCAGGGTGTTGAGCGGATTCGCGCTCCAAAGCACCACCACGTCGCTGTGCTCCAGTACGACGGGCCAACTGGTCTGCTGCTGATAGACTTCGTTCCCGCCCACGACGTACGGCATGATGGCCTGCGCCGCCCCCGTTGAGTAATCCCCCAAATGGCCGGTATAACCACCCGCCAGCGCCATATACCGCTGCAGCAGGGTCGCGGCCTTGTGTAACACACCGTTCGAACGCCAACCGTACGAACCGGCAAAAATGGAGGACGGACCGTAACTGTCGCGAATGCGCTTATGCTGGGTATGGATCAGATTCAGCGCCTCATCCCAGCTGACACGGACAAACTCATCCTGCCCGCGCACACCCTGTGGGGCCTCCGGCGAGGCCAGAAAGCCTTTACGCACCATCGGAAAACGCACCCGCGTTTTGCTGTGTACCTGATCGCGCACCACGGTCTGCAACGAATTGGGCTGTGAAGTGGGCAATGCGCCACGCGAGGAGAAAACCGTGTCGCCATCGGTTTCAACAACAATGGGTCCCCAGTGGGCGGCGGTTAATACCGAGTAATGTGCGGGTGAATTAGCCAAGATGGCGCTCCTGAATGCGATGTGACGGCTTATTTATTATGCCGTTCAATGTTACTTACAAATTTCAGAGTCTTCCCTGGAATTTTCTTCATGTTCACACGTCATAATCAACCGCCACAGTCGCTGTGGTAAAGAATAAAAAAGTCATTAAGGAATTAAGATGAAGAAACGTGTATTTGTGATTGCTGCCATCGTGAGCGGTGCCCTGGCGGTTTCTGGCTGCACAACAAACCCTTACACCGGTGAACGCGAAGCGGGTAAATCCGGCATGGGGGCGGGCATTGGTTCGCTGGTGGGTGCGGGCATTGGCGCGCTCTCCTCGTCGAAGAAAGATCGCGGCAAAGGCGCGTTGATTGGCGCAGCCGCAGGTGCCGCCGTGGGTGGTGGTATCGGTTACTACATGGACGTGCAGGAAGCAAAACTGCGCGAAAAAATGCAGGGAACCGGCGTGAGCGTGACGCGCAGTGGCGATAACATCATTCTGAATATGCCCAACAACGTCACCTTCGACAGCAGCAGCGCCAACCTGAAACCTGCCGGGGCCAACACCCTGACCGGCGTGGCTATGGTGCTGAAAGAGTACAATAAAACCACGGTCAACGTATTGGGCTTCACCGACAGCACCGGCAGCCAGGATCTGAACATGCGTCTGTCACAGCAGCGTGCGGACTCCGTTGCCAGCGCCCTGATCACTCAGGGTGTGGAAGCTAACCGTATCCGCACCCGTGGAATGGGCCCGGCGAATCCAATAGCCAGCAACAGCACCGCGGAAGGTAAAGCACAAAACCGCCGCGTAGAGATCACGTTGAGTCCAATTCAGTAACGTTTTGTGCCGGAGACAGGCTGCGCCTTATCCGGCATGAAGCACTTGCCAACGTTGATTTTCACGATAAGGTGTTCACACTAAATTCAGGGAAATCAGCGATGAGCAAATCAACACGTGCCACCATCAGCGATGTGGCGAAAGCCGCAAAAACGGGTAAGACCAGCATTTCACGCTACCTCAACGGTGAGAAGCATCTGCTCTCCGACGCGCTGTTGGCCCGCATTGAACACGCCATTGCCGAACTCGACTATCGCCCCAGCCTGATGGCACGAGGCCTGAAGCATGGCCGTACCCGCCTGATAGGCCTGATTATCGCCGACATTACCAACCCCTACTCCGTTAACGTGTTAAGCGGTATCGAAGCTGCCTGTCGCGAAAAAGGCTTTACCCCGCTGGTCTGTAATACCAATAACGAAGTGGACCAGGAGCTGCATTATCTCGATCTGCTGCGCAGCTATCAGGTTGAGGGGATTGTGGTGAATGCCGTCGGCATGCGCGAAGAAGGGCTGAACCGCCTGCAACAGTCTGCACTACCGATGGTGTTGATTGACCGTAAAATTCCGGATTTCGCCTGTGATATGGTCGGTCTGGATAACACCCAGGCGGCGACAGTTGCCACTGAGCACCTGATTGAACAAGGCTTCGAAGCTATTCTGTTCCTCAGCGAGCCGTTGGGGATGGTTAACACCCGACGCGAACGTCTGACTGCTTTTCGCGCCACGCTGGCGCGATATCCCGGCGTTATCGCCGAAAATGCCGAGGTTTCGCTGGCGGAAAATACGCAACTGGATGACACGCTGCGTCAGTTTCATCAGCAGCATCGCGGAATGCGTAAGGCCGTTATCTCTGCCAACGGCGCGCTCACGCTGCAGGTGGCCCGCTCGCTGAAGCGTATTGGCCTCAACTGGGGCAGCGACATCGGCCTGCTCGGTTTTGACGAACTGGAATGGGCCGAACTGGCTGGCGTCGGCATCACCACCCTGAAGCAGCCCACCTGGCAGATTGGCTATACCGCCGTCGAGCAGGTTGTACGCCGGATCGATGGTAAATCGGATGCTGTTCAGGAACAGGTTTTCTCCGGTGAGCTGATCGTTCGCGGGTCTACCGCCCGTTAAATTTCCTTCGTGATGGTGATCATAAATTCGGCATCATAGTCTTTTCTTTGGAACCGGTTCCATCTAGCGTTATAGCAAGAACGCACGATTTGGAGTTTCCATGAAAAGAAAAATTATGGTGGTCACCGCCGCTTACGGCTACGACCAGGTGCATGCAGCTGGCGGGCAAACTGCCATGCTGCCTATTATTGCTGAAGCCGGAGCTGACGGCGTTGAAATCCGCCGCGAAATGCTGAGCGACGCCGAGCTTAAAACGCTGCCAACCCTGGCATCTGCGATTGAAATCTTCGGCCTGCTGGCCTGCTACTCCGCGCCAGAACCGCTATTTCTACAAGATGGTCATCTCAATCCCCACCTGCCGGCGCTCCTTCAGGAAGCCCAAACGTTGCAGGCGTTATGGTTAAAAGTCTCCCTGGGTCATTTTTCCCATACTCAGCAATTCGACACACTGCGTGAGTGGCTCAACGACAGCGGTATGGAACTGGTGGTCGAGAACGATCAAACGTCCTGCGGACGCCTGCAGCCTATGCTGCATTTCAGGGATGCCTGCCAGACGCAGGATCTGCCGGTATCCCTGACCTTTGATATGGGCAACTGGCTGTGGGTCGGCGACTCCCCCGAAGACGCCGCGCAGGCGCTCGCCTCAACCGTGGGATATATCCATGTGAAGGCCGCCACTCCGCATCTCGACAGCTTCCGTGCCGTTGCGCCCGATTGGGCAGACCCGCGCTGGCTGGCACTGTTAAACACGCTGCCCACGGACGTCCCGCGCGGCATTGAATTCCCCCTGGAAGGGCACGATTTAGCGGCGGTGACCCGTCACTACGTCGAACTGCTACGCGAGGAGTAACACATGAAAAATTCACTGGATGTCGTCACCATTGGCGAAGCAATGACGATGTTTGTCGCCACGCAAACCGGCGAACTGGCGGATGTAGAGACATTTATCAAACGGGTCGCGGGCGCAGAGCTTAACGTGGCAACCGGCCTTGCTCGTCTGGGCCTGAAAGTCGGCTGGGTGAGTCGCGTAGGTCACGACAGTTTTGGCCGTTTTATTATTAAGTCGCTGGCAAAAGAAGGGATTGATGCGCAGGGAGTCACCCAGGATGGACGCTACGCAACCGGCTTTCAGCTGAAATCTAAAGTCGAAAATGGAACCGATCCCATCGTGGAATATTTTCGCAAAGGCTCAGCCGCCAGCCATCTTGGCATGGAGGATTATCACGAAGCGTACTTCTCCAGCGCACGCCACCTGCACCTGAGTGGCGTGGCGGCAGCGCTGTCCGCCAGTTCTTACGAACTGCTGGCCCATACCGCCCGCACCATGAAAGCCCAGGGAAAGACTCTCTCGTTCGATCCCAATTTACGCCCGGTGCTGTGGAACAGCGAAGCGGAGATGGTGGAGAAACTCAACCGACTCGCATTCCAGGCCGACTGGGTTCTGCCGGGGTTAAAAGAGGGCATGATTTTGACGGGACAACAGACGCCTGAAGGCATCGCTGACTTTTATCTGCGCCACGGCGTGAAGGCAGTGATTGTTAAAACGGGTGCCGATGGCGCCTGGTATAAGGCAGCCAACGGCGAGCAGGGCTGCGTCGCACCGGTGAAGGTAGACAACGTGGTCGATACCGTCGGCGCGGGCGATGGCTTTGCGGTCGGCGTCATCAGCGCCCTGCTGGAAGGGCACTCACTGCATCAGGCGGTGGCCCGAGGCAATAAAATTGGCGCCCTGGCCATACAGGTTCAGGGCGACAGCGAAGGATTACCCACACGTGAAAAATTAGGGGAATAAACCCCCGGCCCACTCTGTACCCTACATACAGAAGCGGCGTAACAGCATAACCAGAGGGCAGTCTATGAATAGCTCAACCAATGCAGCAAAACGCTGGTGGTACATCATGCCGGTCGTGTTTATCACGTACAGCCTGGCGTATCTCGACCGCGCGAACTTCAGCTTCGCCTCCGCCGCAGGCATTAACGAGGATCTTGGCATTACCAAAGGGATCTCTTCCCTGCTGGGTGCCCTGTTTTTCCTCGGCTATTTCTTTTTCCAGATCCCAGGCGCAATTTACGCCGAGCGCCGCAGCGTACGAAAACTCATTTTTATCTGCCTGATCCTGTGGGGCGGGTGCGCCTCGCTGACCGGTATGGTCAGTAACATCCCCATGCTTGCCGCCATCCGTTTTATTCTTGGCGTCGTAGAAGCCGCCGTCATGCCCGCGATGCTGATTTATATCAGCAACTGGTTTACCAAATCCGAGCGTTCACGCGCCAACACCTTCCTGATCCTCGGTAACCCGGTCACCGTGCTGTGGATGTCCGTCGTCTCTGGTTATTTGATTCAGGCGCTCGGCTGGCGTGAAATGTTCATCATCGAAGGCTTTCCGGCCGTCATCTGGGCGTTCTGCTGGTGGGTGCTGGTCAAAGACAAACCTTCCCAGGTGGGCTGGCTGACGGAGTCCGAAAAAAGCGCGCTGCAGGCACAGCTGGAACAAGAGCAGCAGGGAATTAAAGCCGTGCGTAACTATGGTGAGGCCTTCCGCTCACGCAATGTGATCCTGCTGTGTATGCAGTATTTTACCTGGAGTATCGGCGTTTACGGTTTTGTGTTGTGGCTGCCGTCAATTATCCGCAGCGGCGGCGCGAATCTCGGCATGGTGGAAGTGGGCTGGCTTTCATCGGTCCCGTATCTGGCCGCCACCGTCGCGATGATTTTGGCCTCATGGGCTTCCGACAAACTGCAAAACCGTAAGCTGTTTGTCTGGCCGCTGTTACTGATCGCCGCGTGTGCCTTTATCGGCTCCTGGGCCGTTGGCGCTGACCACTTCTGGATGTCTTACACCCTGCTGGTGATAGCCGGTGCGGCGATGTACGCCCCGTATGGTCCCTTCTTCGCCATCATTCCTGAAATGCTGCCGCGTAACGTCGCCGGGGGCGCCATGGCGCTGATTAACAGTATGGGCGCGCTGGGGTCATTCTTTGGCTCCTGGTTTGTTGGCTACCTCAATGGCACCACCGGCAGCCCGTCCGCCTCGTACATTTTTATGGGGGTGGCGCTTTTTGTCTCAGTGTGGCTAACTCTGATTGTTAAGCCTGCTAATAATACCCGCATTCCGGTTGGCGCACGCCACGCTTAAATTTTAACTTACGGAGATTCGCATGAAGCCGTCCATTATTCTCTACAAAGCGTTACCTGACGATTTACTGCAGCGCCTGGAAGCACATTTTTCGGTGACTCAAGTCCCTAACCTGCGCCCGGAAACGGTCGCACAGCACGCGCAGGCCTTCGCCAGTGCGGAAGGTCTGCTGGGCTCCAGCGAAACCGTCAATAGCGCCCTGCTGGAGAACATGCCCAGGCTGCGCGCAACCTCAACAATCTCCGTAGGCTATGACAATTTCGACGTCGAGGCGCTTAACGCCCGTAATGTCTTACTGATGCACACCCCAACCGTACTGACCGAAACCGTGGCGGATACGATAATGGCACTGGTGTTAAGCACGGCTCGCCGCGTAGTCGAGGTGGCTGAACGCGTGAAAGTAGGTGAATGGACCAAGAGCATCGGGCCGGATTGGTTCGGCACCGATGTACATCACAAAACGTTGGGGATTGTCGGTATGGGCCGCATCGGCCTCGCACTGGCACAACGCGCCCATTTCGGCTTTGGCATGCCCATTCTCTACAATGCACGCCGCCAGCATAAGGAAGCGGAAGAGCGCTTCAACGCGCGCTACTGCAATCTGGATACGCTGTTGCAGGAATCGGATTTTGTCTGTCTGATCCTGCCGCTAACGGATGAGACTCACCATCTGTTTGGCGCCGCGCAGTTCGCCAAAATGAAGTCATCCGCCATTTTCATCAACGCTGGACGTGGCCCGGTCGTGGACGAAACCGCACTGATTGCCGCCCTGCAAAGCGGGGAAATTCATGCTGCCGGTCTGGATGTGTTTGAGCAGGAACCGCTGCCGGTAGACTCCCCGCTGCTGTCGTTACCAAACGTGGTGGCGCTACCGCATATTGGTTCAGCAACCCATGAAACCCGCTACAACATGGCGGCCTGTGCGGTAGATAACTTAATTGATGCACTGCAAGGGAACGTCGAGAAGAACTGTGTGAATCCGCAGGTAGCAGGATAAAAAAATGCCGGGTGGCGCTACTGCGTACCCGGCATTCTGTATATCGTTATTCCCTGAATTACTGGGCTGCGTTCACCGCAGCAGTCCAGGCTTGATTGAATGCCTGATGCTGGGCTGCCAGCGGGCCAATCAGCGTGTTGTACTGGCTTGCCTGTTGTGAGGTCGGGAACTGGATACCGTTCGCTACAAAGCTCACCTGCGTATCCTGCTGCGCGATAAAATCACCCACCTGTACCAGTTGCTGCGTAAAGATTTGCGCGGCAGGAATCAGCGGCTGTAGCGCCTCTGACGGTGCGGTCACGACTTTGCTGTAGACCTGATCAAAGACGGGTTTCAGATCCTCGCTTTGCTTCAGCGCACCACGTGCTGCATCGGCCTGCAGCTTCGCATTCTGCAACTGTTGCCCTAACACGCCCAGCGCACCATTTGCCTGACGCAGCGGTTCACGCTGAGTCACGTAATCCTGAGGAACACGGATGGCATTTACGCTATCCACAACCGGGCGCAGACCGGAGTCCATCGCCTGATTCACCTGCTGTGAATAACCATAAAGAATCGCGTAATCGGAGACAAACGGGCCAAACTGTTTTTTCTGATCGGCGGTCAGCGTCGGTAAACGCTCTCCGCTACGCATTGCAGTATTCTGCAGGAAATCGACAAACGCTTTGCGTTGATCGCCTTCTTTATCAAAACACCCACTCAGGCCAACTACCATTAAGAGCGCCAAAACAGGCGCAAACCAGCGAGAGCAGGACTTACCTGTCGCCATTTTAATACTCCTTCACCCAAAAATGCGCACAACGACACCCGCGTGCCTGACGATGACAAGGATAGTCCAGGTCAGCCCCGCAAGATACCCTTTCCGCGTAATCTTGTCGGGGAAAATACCCGTTTCGGTGGCCCTGCGTTTTGCTGAACAATGCGCCATCAGCCGAATGGCGTAAAAATTTTGTCATCTTTACAAATGAGTTTGGCCGAGAGGAGATCCCGACCGTTATCAGATCGTTAGCAAACTACAGGTCGGCCACCGCGATCCGCTGAAACGCGCCCACCGCGCGCGCGCCACGCCCGGCGTCTTTTTTTGCGACTATTCTTAATGAGCTTCGATGAAATTCACGATCCCGCTGTGTGATTTTAGGAGTCCTCAATGGAATATAAAGATCCTATGCTTGAACTGCTTAGCAGTCTGGAACAGATTGTTTTTAAAGATGTATCGCAGACCGTCACCTTGACGCAAAAAGCCAACCCGTTTACCGAATTTGAACAGCTACGACGAGGGACGGGTTTAAAAACAGATGATTTTGCCCGAGTAATGGGCGTAACGGTTGCGATGGTTCATGAGTGGGAGTCTAAACGCATAAAGCCGTCCAGTACCGAATTGAAATTGATGCGCCTGATTCAGGCCGACCCGAGATTAAGTAAGCAGTTGATGGAGTGATATTTTTTCTGGTTTCTCTTCAGAACGGTCCTGTAAAGGGACCGTTCTACCACCAGCTCCAACAACAAAAAAGTAAATAGTAGTTGCATCCTCCGGCGTAAAATGAGTTAATGCACTCAACGGTTTGACGTACAGACCATTACAGCAGTTTAGTAAGGCAAGTCCCTTCAAGAGTTATCATTGATACCCTTCGTAGTGAGCATTTTCCTTTACTGTTAAAAAATCTGTAAAGCACGCCATATCGCCGTAAGGCACACTTATTTTTTAAAAGGTAATACACTATGTCCGGTAAAATGACTGGTATCGTAAAATGGTTCAACGCTGATAAAGGCTTCGGTTTCATCACTCCTGACGATGGCTCAAAAGACGTGTTCGTACACTTCTCTGCTATCCAGAACGAAGGCTACAAATCTCTGGACGAAGGTCAGAAAGTTTCCTTCACCATCGAAAGCGGCGCTAAAGGCCCGGCAGCTGGCAACGTAACCAGCCTGTAAGCTTAAAAAGCTCAAAATTCTGGATCCCTGCCAAACGGCGGGGATTTTTTTTATCTGTCTCTCGCAATAATTTCCCCAGCTTTCTTCTTTGCATTACTTTACCCACCGCACCTTTGACCTTTCCCTAAGGGTAAGCTTTATAGTACGTCGGCATGTATTCCACAATTTTCACAAGGAATTGAAGCTATGTCGAAAACCTCACTGTTGCTGTTATTAGGTTTACTCACCACAAGTAGCGTATTCGCTGCTACCCCGGAATCAACCTTTCTGGCGCAACATGGGCTAAGCGGGAAATCCGTTGAGCAAATTGTCGACGCCATTGACCAGTCGCCTCAGAGTCGACCACTGCCCTATTCTGCCTCCATCACCAGCACCGAACTAAAGCTCTCTTCCGGTGAACAGGTTTATACGCTCCCGCTCGGTGACAAGTTCTATCTCTCCTTTGCCCCGTACGAATGGCAAACTCACCCCTGCTTTAACCACAGCCTTTCTGGCTGCAAGGGAGAAATGCCCGAGAAGACCTTTGATGTCAAAGTGACGGATAGCAAGGGAGACGTGGTGGTGCAGAAAGCAATGACCAGCTACCGCAATGGTTTTATCGGCGTATGGCTGCCACGCAATATGGAAGGCACAATTGAAGTGAGCTACAACGGAAAAAAAGCGTCTCACGCCATCAAAACGATGAATGACAGCCAGACCTGTCTGACCGAATTGCAGCTGCGCTAGCGACATAAAAAAATGCCGGATAAGCAATTGCGTATCCGGCATTTTTTACGTCAATACAGACGGTTACTGCAGCAGCGAAATATCCGCCACGCGCAGGAACAGCTCACGCAGTTTTTCGAGCATGGTGAGACGGTTGATACGTAAATCCTTATCTTCCACCATAACCATTACTTTCTCGAAGAACGCATCAACCGGTTCGCGCAGTTCGGCCAGTTCGACCAGCGCTTCCTGATAGCGACCCTCAGCAAACGCAGGCTCCAGCTTGTCACGCAGTACCACAACCTTCATCGCCAGCGTAATTTCTTCCGGCTCTTTCAGCGTTGCTGCATTCACACGGTCGTTCAGCGGCTCTGTCGTTTTCGCGAGGATGTTAGAAACACGTTTGTTGGCCGCAGCCAGCGCAGACGCGGCTTCCAGCGTACGGAAGTGCGAAACCGCCTTCATACGTGCGTCGAAATCAGCCGGACGAGTCGGACGACGCGCCAGCACCGCCTGAATGGTATCAACGGTGTAGCCTTCGTCCTGATACCAGGCACGGAAGCGACCCAGCATAAAGTCGATGACATCATCCACTACGTTCGCGTTGGACAGCTTGTCACCGTAAAGACGTACCGCTTCTTCGGTCAGCGTTTGCAGATCGAGGTTCAGGTTCTTCTCAACGATGATACGCAGCGCGCCCAGCGCAGCACGACGCAGTGCAAACGGGTCTTTGTCACCTTTTGGATGCTGGCCAATACCGAAGATACCCGCCAGGGTGTCCATTTTATCGGCAATGGCTACCGCACAGGCAACCGGGTTAGACGGCAGGTCATCACCGGCAAAGCGTGGCTGATATTGCTCGTTCAGCGCTACCGCTACATCTTCCGCTTCACCATCATGACGTGCGTAGTGCATGCCCATCACGCCCTGGGTGTCGGTGAACTCGAAGACCATGTTGGTCATCAGGTCACACTTGGACAGCAGGCCCGCGCGGGTGGCGTGGTTGACGTCAGCGCCAATCTGTTCGGCAATCCAGCCCGCCAGTGCCTGAATACGATCCGTCTTGTCACGCAGGGTACCCAGTTGCTGTTGGAACAGCACGGTTTGCAAACGTGGTAGATGATCTTCCAGGCGTTTTTTGCGGTCAGTATTGAAGAAGAATTCGGCATCCGCCAGACGCGGACGAACCACTTTTTCGTTACCGGAAATAATCTGCATCGGATCTTTCGATTCGATGTTAGCGACGAAGATAAAGTTCGGCAGCAGTTTGCCGTCGTTCGCGTACACCGGGAAGTACTTCTGGTCACCTTTCATGGTGTGAACCAGCGCTTCTGACGGCACTGCGAGGAATTTTTCTTCGAACTTCGCCGTCAGCACCACCGGCCATTCAACCAGAGACGCGACTTCTTCCAGCAGGCTTTCGCTCAGGTCAGCGTTGCCGCCAATCTTACGCGCCGCCTCTTCGGCATCGGCCTTGATTTTTGCCTTACGCTCGGCGTAATCGGCAATGACTTTACCGCGCTGGCGCAGGATTTCAGGATACTGGTCGGCATTGTCGATGGTGAACTCAGGCTCGCCCATAAAGCGGTGGCCGCGGATCACGCGATCGGACTGAATACCCAGAATCGTTGCCGGGATGACTTTGTCGCCCAGCAGCAACGTGACGGTATGAACCGGGCGCACGAAATGGACGTCAGACGCGCCCCAGCGCATCAGTTTCGGGATCGGCAGCTTAGCCAGTGACGTGGCAATCATGTTTGGCAGCAGCGTTTCTGCACTTTCGCCTTTCACATGCGCACGATACAGCAGCCATTCACCTTTGTCGGTGGTCAGGCGTTCAGCCTGATCAACGGTGATACCGCAACCGCGCGCCCAACCTTCTGCCGCTTTGCTCGGTTTACCTTCCGCGTCAAACGCCTGGGCAATCGCCGGGCCGCGCTTTTCTACTTCACGGTCAGGTTGCGATTCAGCAAGGGCAGCCACTTTCAGCGCCAAACGACGCGGCGCAGCAAACCACTCTACGTTGCCGTGTGCGAGGCCAGCATTGTCCAGCTCCGCAGTAAAGTTCGCAGCAAAGGACTCAGCCAGGCTGCGCAGTGCTTTTGGTGGCAGCTCTTCAGTGCCAATTTCCACCAGAAAAGTTTTCTCAGACATGGCCGCCTCTTATTTGTCTTTGTTGCACATCGGGAAGCCAAGGGCTTCACGGGAAGCATAGTAAGCTTCTGCCACTGCTTTGGTCAGGGTGCGAATGCGCAGAATATAACGCTGACGCTCGGTGACGGAGATGGCTTTACGCGCATCCAGCAGGTTGAAGCTATGGGCGGCTTTCAGAATACGTTCGTAAGCAGGCAGCGGCAGTGGGTTTTCCAGCGCCAGCAGCTGCTGGGCTTCTTTCTCATACTGCTCGAAGCAGGTGAACAGGAAGTCCACGTCAGCGTATTCAAAGTTGTAAGTCGACTGCTCGACTTCGTTCTGATGGAACACATCGCCGTAAGTGGTTTTACCCAGCGGGCCGTCGCTCCAGACCAGGTCGTAAACGCTGTCTACGCCCTGAATGTACATCGCCAGACGTTCCAGACCGTAAGTGATTTCTCCGGTCACAGGCTTACATTCCAGACCACCAACCTGCTGGAAGTAGGTGAACTGCGTCACTTCCATGCCGTTCAGCCACACTTCCCAACCCAGACCCCAGGCACCCAGCGTTGGGTTTTCCCAGTTATCTTCCACGAAACGGATGTCGTGAATGGTTGGATCCATACCCAGCTCTTTCAGCGAACCAAGGTACAGCTCCTGAATGTTGTCCGGGGACGGCTTAATGACGACCTGGAACTGATAGTAATGCTGTAAGCGGTTCGGGTTTTCGCCATAGCGACCGTCGGTCGGACGACGAGAAGGCTGCACATAAGCAGTCGCCATCGGCTCCGGCCCCAGCGCGCGCAGGCAGGTCATTGGGTGAGAAGTACCCGCGCCGACTTCCATGTCCAATGGTTGAACAATGGTGCAGCCCTGGCGAGCCCAGTAATCCTGTAAGGTCAGGATCAAGCCCTGGAAGGTCCTGGTATCAAACTTTTGCATATTATTTCGTGCTGGATACGTGTGGATTTAAAGGAAGCGATCAGTATACCCGCTGGCTGCAAGATATACAGTACGAAACGGGAAAAAGGAGGAACTTAGCGCATGGAAAGATGCAAAAACTGCCCGTCTGCGTCAAATGAGCAGACAAAACTCTCTTTACGGAAGGTAGAACCACGCATCTCATAGCTGCCCTGGAACTGTTCGAAGCCGGTAACGTCTATTTTCTGCATCCCGGTGTTATAACGTTCAGCCGCTTCATTTTTGCATAATGCTTCCATATCCAACGAACGTGAAGAGCTCACCTTGGCCTTTTGCGCGTTCTGAGCCGGTGCTGGCGGCTGTGGGTCCGCGCATCCTGCCAGCAGGAGGGCAGCCATCGCGGGAAAGAAATACTTCATCATCATTTTATTACCCTCTGATTTGCGGGTCAGTCTTATTATTATTACTGTCTGGAAACGGATCCTATTTTGAGAATCTCATCGGACCATCACAAGCTTTAGCGTAAAAACTCAGATTATTCCAGTGAGATACATCCGCGAAATGCCAGTCAGACTTTTTTTAATGGAAACAGAGGAACTGATGCAGCCCAAAATTTTCTGGATTGATAACCTGCGCGGGATTGCCTGTTTAATGGTGGTTATGATCCATACCACCACCTGGTACATCACCAATGCGCACAGCGTCAGCCCGTTAGCCTGGGATCTTGCCAATGTACTCAATTCAGCTTCACGCGTCAGCGTACCGCTGTTTTTCATGATTTCAGGCTTTCTTTTCTTTGGCGAGCGCAGCGCCCAGCCGCGACATTTTCTCCGTATTGCGCTCTGCGTTCTGTTTTATAGCGCCGTCGCACTGGCCTACATCTCACTGTTCACCTCGATTAACGCCGAGCTGTCTTTGAAAAATTTGCTGCAAAAACCGGTGTTCTATCACCTGTGGTTTTTCTTCGCCATCGCCGTCATCTACCTGGTCTCACCGCTGATTCAAGTGAAAAGTATTAGCGGAAAAATGCTGCTGGCGCTGATGGTGGTGCTTGGCATCCTTGCTAATCCCAACACCGTCTCGCTAAAAATGGGGGGCGTTGAGTGGCTGCCCATCAACCTGTACATCAGCGGCGACACGGTCTATTACATCCTGTATGGCATGCTAGGCCGGGCGATTGGCATGATGGATACGCAAAAGCGTGCGCTCACCTGGCTCTGTGCGGCGTTGTTCATCACTGCAGTGTTTATTATTTCTCGGGGCACGTTGCATGAACTCCGCTGGCGAGGAAATTTTGCCGATACCTGGTATCTCTACTGCGGCCCAGCCGTATTTATTTGCGCAGTCTCGCTGCTGACGCTGGTCAAAAACACCCTCAGCGCACGCACTATCCCCGTACTGGGCCTGATTTCCCGCCACTCACTGGGTATCTATGGCTTCCACGCGCTGATCATTCATGCGCTGCGCACTAACGGTATCGAACTTCAGAACTGGCCGCCGCTGGATATGCTGTGGATTTTCAGCGCCACGCTGGCGGGCAGCCTGCTACTTTCGGTTCTGCTGCAACGCATCGATACACGCCGACTGGTGAGTTAACATTCACCCGTCGTTACTCCTTTAGCGGGCGCATCAGCATAATTTTCCCCGCTAAACACACAAAGAATGCCGCCGGGTACAGCCCCATTTCGATGGGTGCTAACGGGGTATTCCACACCCCCACTAGCAACAATCCGATCGTTATGAGCGCCACCATCTGACACACGGAAGCGAAGTGTTCGTCGTTCTGATTGAGATTTTCAGCACGCTGATAAGCGTACGTCACGAACATCCCCGTCATCAGAACACCCAGAAAGTATCCTTTCCCGCTCAACAAAGGACATGCGCGCCATAAACCAATAACGTAAATGAGCGCGCCCGAAAGGAATAATAGCCATGCCATAAGCCTTGTCGTCTTCATTGGGATCTCCTTATCCATCATGGATACCATATGAATAACCCACTAAAGACAACACTGAAAAATAGCACCAGGTTAGATTTTCAGAATAAATCCATGCACGTAATTTATTAATTTGGGAAATAAATAGATTATGAAAATCCCCTCCGAGTTAGCAGAGGGGAAATAAGATCAGGACATGAGTGGCAGCAATTGCTGGTAGAGACGACGGAAGGTTTCACGACGTTGTAAATAAAGCGCATGGCGCTCTGCGCCAGGATAATGCGCCTGTTCCAGCACCAGTTGAGGCAGCAGATCGGATAATGGCTTATCAGTATTCATGGCAATTTGTGCCAAACGTGCCGCCCCCAAAGCAGGACCAACATCACCGCCGGTACGGTAATCCAACTGCAGCCCACTGATATCAGACAGCATCTGGCGCCAGTACTCGCTGCGAGCCCCGCCGCCAATGAGCGTAATGCTGGCCGGTTTAACACCACAGGCATGCACCACATCCATACCATCCGCCAGCGCGAATCCCACGCCTTCCAGCACTGCTTTCGCCAGTTCTGCCGGCCCATGCTGATGCGTCAGACCAAAAAAGACGCCTTTCGCCTGCGGATTATTATGCGGCGTACGTTCACCCGACAGGTACGGCAAAAACCAGACGGGTTCAGCCTGCTCATCCGCCTGTTGTGCCGCAGTTATTAGTGCAGGAACGCTGCTCAGCCCGGTTAATTTTGCCGCCCAGTCCAGGCAGGATGCCGCACTGAGCATAACGGACATCAGATGCCATCTTTCAGGTAAAGCATGACAAAAACTGTGTACCGCACTTTCTGGTTTACTGAGGAATCCGTCGCTTACCGCAAAGTAAACACCGGACGTGCCCAGCGAAAGCATCGCCTGACCGGCATTCATCATACCGACGCCAACCGCGCCTGCCGCGTTATCTCCGCCACCCGCAATCACCGGGATCTCGGACATGCCCCAGGCCTGCGCGACCGCAGGCAACAACGTGCCGGTAATCTCGCAGCCTTCAAACAACGCAGGCATATGCGCACGGGTCAGGTGACAGGCTGCCAGCATGACGTCGCTCCAGTCGCGCTTCGCAACGTCCAGCCACATCGTACCGGCGGCATCAGACATATCGCTGGCGAATTCCCCGGTCATACGTAAACGCAGGTAATCTTTCGGCAGCAGGACTTTATCAACCTGGCGGAAAATATCCGGTTCATGGCGCTGAACCCACAGCAATTTGGGTGCCGTAAAACCCGGCATCATCAGATTGCCGGTGATGCCGCGAGACTCTGGAACCTGGTTTTCCAGTATCTCGCACTCTTGTGCGCAGCGTCCGTCATTCCACAGGATCGCCGGGCGCAATACCTTCTGCTGATTATCAAGTAGCGTCGCACCGTGCATTTGACCGGCAATCCCCAGCGCCTTCACCTCACTGAGTGAATGTTGCTGAGCCAGTGCTTTGACGGCGCGATCCGTTGCCAGCCACCACTGTTCAGGATCCTGCTCCGACCATAGCGGATGAGGACGCGAAACCGTGAGTTTCTCCGTCTGCGAGGCCACAACATCACCCTGCTCATTCAGCAGTATGGCCTTTACGCCTGATGTGCCCAGATCTATCCCGATATACATAGGGTATCGTTCCTTAAAGAAATGCCCGGCAGCGCAAAGCTATCCGGGCTGACGAACGTTCTTAACGATCCGTTATTTGTCGAACAAATAATGGTTTACCAGATTTTCCAGCTGTTCCTGATGACCGCTCTGATGCACCGGCGCCAGATTATGTTGTTCAGCGTACTGCGCAATTTCAGTCAGCGTCATCTGGCCTTTCAGAATTTGCTGGCCCAGCTCACCATTCCAACCGGCATAACGTTTTGCAACGCGCTGATCCAGGCCGCCATCTTCAATCATGCGAGCTGCGATTTTCAGCGACAGTGCCATGGTGTCCATCGCCCCAATATGACCATAGAACAGATCGTATTTATCGGTGCTCTGGCGGCGCACTTTGGCATCAAAGTTCAGGCCACCCGTGGTGAAACCACCCGCTTTCAGGATTTCGTACATCACCAGCGCATTCTCTTCCACGCTGTTCGGGAACTGGTCGGTATCCCAGCCCAGCTGCGCATCTCCGCGGTTGGCGTCGACAGAGCCAAACAGGCCCAGCGCGATCGCGGTGGCGATTTCGTGGTGGAACGAGTGGCCAGCCAGCGTGGCGTGGTTGGCTTCGATATTCAGTTTGATCTCTTTTTCCAGGCCGAACTGTTTCAGGAAGCCGTAAACGGTCGCCGCATCGTAGTCGTACTGATGTTTGGTCGGCTCCTGCGGCTTCGGTTCGATAAGCAAAGTACCCTGAAAACCGGTTTTGTGTTTGTGCTCAACCACCAGTTGCATGAAACGGCCAATCTGCTCGCGTTCCTGACGCAGATCGGTATTAAGCAGGGTTTCATAGCCTTCACGACCGCCCCACAGAACATAGTTCTCGCCGCCTAATTTATGCGTAGCATCCATGGCAGTCACCACCTGGGTGGCCGCCCAACTGAACACTTCCGGATCCGGGTTGGTAGCCGCACCTGCGCCGTAACGTGGGTTAGTAAAGCAGTTTGCCGTCCCCCACAGCAGCTTCACGCCGCTTTGTTCCTGTTTAGCGCCCAGCACATCAACCATCTGCGCGAAGTTGTTTTTGTACTCTTTCAGCGAAGCACCTTCAGGCGAGACATCTACATCATGGAAGCAGTAGTAAGGCACGTTCAGCTTGTGGAAAAACTCAAACGCCACATCCGCTTTGCGTTTCGCCAGCGCCAGCGCTTCACCGGGTTGCTGCCATGGGCGGTCAAAGGCCCCCATGCCGAACATGTCTGCACCATTCCAGCAGAAAGTGTGCCAATAGCAGGCGGCAAAACGCAGGTGATCTTCCATACGCTTGCCTAACACTTTCTCATCAGGATTGTAATGGCGAAATGCGAGCGGGTTAGTGGATTTTGTCCCTTCAAAACGAACACGGTCGAGTTGGTCAAAATAAGCCTGCATAATAAGCTCCATAATCAGGTAATACGGCAAGTAAACTGCGATATCGCCATACTGGAATTTCCTGATTTATTGCTCAATTACGTTATTTCACACCGCTATTAAGAGAATACCCAAATGTGCGCTAGCTCCCAAAAAAACGCGCTAAATAAAGAAATAAAAAGACGATCGGGATCGAATCCTGATGAATAAACTAAAAACCATAATCCGCGGATAAGATATGACAATTGCCTTCCCGCTTAGGGTATGTGAGTTTTGCGTAGCGCTACGCAAATCAAAAATTTGTCACACATAATCAGGCAGCATTATCCACGGTTTTGGTAGTATCGACAGGCCCATATTCACCCTTTCCAGGACAGGCTCTTATGTTTGATAAACGTCACCGTATCACTCTTTTATTTAATGCCAATAAAGCCTACGACCGCCAGGTGGTTGAGGGCGTGGGTGAATATTTGCAAGCGTCGCAATCCGAATGGGATATATTCATCGAGGAAGATTTTCGCGCGCGTATTGATAATATTAAAGACTGGTTAGGCGACGGTGTTATTGCCGATTATGACGACGATGACATTGCGCAATTACTTGCCGATGTCGATGTCCCCATCGTTGGCGTCGGGGGTTCTTACCATCTTGCTGAACATTATCCACCGGTCCACTACATTGCCACCGATAACCACGCATTGGTTGAAAGCGCCTTTCTGCATTTGAAAGAAAAAGGGGTGAACCGCTTTGCATTTTACGGTCTACCACCTTCCAGCGGCAAACGCTGGGCCGAGGAGCGTGAATATGCCTTTTGCCAACTGGTCGCGAAAGAAAAGTACCGTGGAGTGGTCTATCAGGGCCTGGAAACTGCACCAGAAAACTGGCAACACGGGCAAAATAGGTTAGCCGACTGGCTGCAAACTCTGCCGCCGCAAACCGGGATTATCGCCGTCACCGACGCGCGTGCACGGCACGTTTTGCAGGCCTGTGAACATCTGCATATTCCGGTACCGGAGAAACTGTGCGTCATTGGCATTGATAACGAAGAACTGACCCGCTACCTGTCGCGCGTGGCGTTATCATCCGTTGCTCAGGGTGCTCGTCAGATGGGCTATCAGGCCGCAAAACTCCTGCACCGCGTGCTGGCGAACGAAGAGCCGACGCTACAACGCATTCTGGTCCCTCCGGTACGCGTCGTAGAACGTCGTTCAACCGACTACCGTTCACTCAGCGATCCGGCTGTTATTCAGGCGATGCACTTCATCCGCAACCATGCCTGTAAGGGCATCAAGGTCGAACAGGTACTGGATTCGGTGGGGATTTCACGGTCGAATCTGGAGAAGCGTTTTAAAGAGGAGGTCGGGGAGACCATTCATGCGGTGATCCATGCCGAAAAGCTGGAGAAAGCGCGTAGCCTGCTGATTTCCACCACGCTTTCCATCTACGAGATTTCACAGATGTGCGGCTACCCGTCTCTGCAGTATTTCTATTCGGTGTTCAAGAAAGAGTACGACACGACGCCAAAAGAATACCGCGATGTGAACAGCGAAGTGCTGATGTGATGTGTTGCCGGATGACGACTGCGCCTTATCCGGCCGACGAGTCATCTGGTTGGCCGGATAAACGTAGCGCCATCAGGCGCAGGAATTACATATGCGCTGCAATTAAGCGCTGGTTATCCTGGTACATCGCGAACAGATAGTTGTTGTAGCTCTTCCCTTGGGTGGAATACCCCTTCAGCTTATGAATCATCGCCGTGGCGGTGACTTCCTGATCGGTTTTACGCAGCTGAGCGCGTGACTTACGGAAAGAAGAGTATGCCGGATGCGTATTCAGATTAATGACGTAAGCCGTCACTGACTCTTTCACCGAGTCAAACTGAGAGTAGCCTTTCACCTTACCCGGCGCATTGGTGCAACGACCTTTGACACATTTCATGCCAAACAGATTATTGTTGCTACGCGCCAGCTTCGACGTACCCCAGCCGCTTTCTGCCGCAGCCATGGTTGCCACCATACTGGTAGGGATAATATCCACGCGCTCAAGCAGCGTGTTCCACGGAATTTTACGCGTGTTGCCAGACCAGCTCACCTTGTAGCGTTTGGCGATATCTTTCATGCGCGCACGCTCGCTCGGCGACCAGCGATTCTGGTACTGCTTTGAAATCAGCCAGTTACGTTCAGCGGTAATGGCTGCATTTTGACTAGTAATGTAAGGCATAACCGTCCGGAGAAACGCTTTTTTCCTTGGTGTTCCGGAAGGGTATTTTCGCAAATCAGGAAGTGAACTACTCTTTGCACTATTGCGAGAATACTCTTGTTTACTGCTTACCTGTGTATTACTTGTCTTGGTTGCCTGGGGCTTCTGACTCGTTGTTGCCGTGTGTGTCTTTGCCAGCACCTCACCGGAAAATGCAATGGTGAGTAACATTAGAATCATGGCCCCATATCGTCGAATGGGAGTCAATATCATTAGGTCTCCTGGTCGGATTTATACATTCCAACACCTTATATTTTTCATAAAAATGAGAGATGAATCTCAAATCATAGCAAAAATAGCCGTCAAGAGCACCCAAAGGAATAGTCCAATTCCGAAACCATGTCACGCGCTAACGGTTAAGATTGGTATTAATTCGAAGAAAATGCGGGTGTTATCGCAAAATAATGCCGTTTTTTGCGCACGATCGCTCACCCTCACGTCTCATCCTGGCGGAATCTACCCAAAGGATGAGTCTCCGACCGTAATTCGCTGGCAAACTGGCTAAAATCGCAGCATTCAGGACAGCGTTATGAAACTTGCCGCCTTTGCGCTGGCGCTTATGCCAGGCATCACCATCGCCTCGTCATGGACTTCTCAAGGGTTCCCCACCTTCGAAGTGGAGGGTACGGGTAAGTTTGTCAGCCATGCAACGTTGACGAAGGGTACCCGTCCTTTAATACTAAATTTTGACCAACAGTGCTGGCAGCCTGCCGAAACCATTAAACTCAACCAGATGCTGTCGCTAAAACCTTGCACAGGCGAGCCACCACAGTGGCGTTTATTCAAAGACGGTAGTTACACGCTGGAAGTGGATACCCGCTCCGGAACGCCAACGTTGATGCTGTCACTAGCATCCGCCGTTGAGCCGTTGAGCAACCTGATTCGCCAGTGTCCGAAATGGGATGGCTCACCGCTGACGCTGGATGTGAGTCAGACTTTCCCTGAAGGTGCCGTGGTGCGTGATTACTACAGCCAGCAGACGGCAATGGTTAAGCACGGTCAAATCACCCTCCAACCCGCAGCCAGTAGCAACGGGCTATTACTGCTTGAACGCGCAGAAACGGACGCCCCTGCCCCCTTCGACTGGCATAACGCCACAGTGTATTTCGTACTGACGGATCGCTTTCAAAACGGCGATCCGACCAATGACCACAGCTACGGTCGCCACAACGACGGCATGCAGGAGATTGGGACGTTTCACGGTGGCGATTTACGCGGCCTCACCAGCAAACTCGACTATCTGCAACAGTTAGGCGTTAACGCCCTGTGGATTAGCGCTCCGTTTGAGCAGATTCACGGCTGGGTAGGCGGTGGCACCAAAGGGGATTTCCCCCACTACGCCTATCACGGTTATTACACGCAGGACTGGACCACGCTTGATGCCAATATGGGCAACGAGGCCGATCTGCGTGCGCTGGTCGATGGCGCCCGCCAGCGCGGTATCCGCATTCTGTTCGATGTGGTGATGAACCATGCCGGTTACGCGACGCTGGCCGATATGCAGGCGTATCAGTTTGGCGCGTTATATTTATCGGGCGATGAATTGAAACATACGCTCGGTGAACGCTGGACGGACTGGAAGCCCGCCGCCGGACAGAGCTGGCACAGCTTTAATGATTACATCAATTTCAGTGATAAAGCCGCCTGGGAAAAATGGTGGGGGAAAAATTGGATCCGTACCGACATCGGCGACTACGACAGCCCCGGTTTTGACGACCTGACGATGTCGCTGGCCTTCCTGCCCGATCTGAAAACCGAGTCCAACACGCCTTCCGGGTTACCGGTGTTTTACAATAACAAACCGGATACCCACGCCAAAGCCATTGCGGGCTACGCGCCACGAGATTATCTGACCCACTGGCTCAGTCAGTGGGTGCGCGACTACGGGATTGACGGGTTTCGGGTCGATACCGCCAAGCACGTCGAACTTCCCGCCTGGCAGCAGTTGAAAACCCAGGCCAGCGCAGCACTGACCGAATGGAAGAAAGCTAACCCGGACAAAGCGCTGGATGATAAACCGTTCTGGATGACTGGTGAAGCCTGGGGTCACGGCGTTATGCGCAGTGAGTATTACCGCCATGGCTTTGATGCGATGATCAATTTTGATTATCAGGAACAGGCGGCCAGCGCCGTCGACTGCCTGGCCAATATGGATCTCACCTGGCAGCAGATGGCGGATAAATTGCAGGATTTTAACGTTCTGAGCTATCTCTCATCGCACGACACGCGCCTGTTCCGCGAAGGTGGAGATAAAGCCGCCGAGCTGTTGCTACTGGCACCGGGCGCGGTGCAGTTGTTTTACGGTGACGAATCCGCGCGTCCTTTCGGCCCGACCGGCTCAGACCCTTTACAAGGCACGCGATCCGATATGAACTGGCAGGACGTCAGCGGTAAATCGGCCGCCAGCGTCGCACACTGGCAGAAAATCAGCCAGTTCAGGGCCAGACATGCCGCCATCGGTGCCGGTAAACAAACCACGCTGACGTTGAAACAAGGATACGGATTTTCCCGCGAGCACGGTGACGACAAAGTGATGGTCATCTGGGCAGGTCAGCCCTAATCCCACCAGGCTTCTCGTACCCGGTGGGGCGAGAAGCGTTATACAAAACAAAACACCACCCTGTTACAAATTTATAGCACAAAACGTCAATTTAGTCTCACAGGCCTGATTTGCACCCCGCCATAGGTAGCGCTATGGTTAGCCACTTTATTACTCAGCTCGACAGACCACCTGCTATGACATTCTCACTTTTTGGCGACAAATTTACCCGCCATTCAGGCATCACCCGCCTGATGGAGGACCTCAACGACGGTTTACGTACGCCCGGCGCGATCATGCTTGGCGGCGGTAACCCGGCGCAAATCCCACAGATGCAGGAGTACTTCCAGTCTCTGCTGGCCGAGATGCTGGAAAACGGCAAAGTCACTGATGCGCTTTGTAATTATGACGGTCCACAAGGGAAAACCGAGCTACTGGCCGAACTGGCCACGCTGCTGCGCGAGAAGCTGGGCTGGGATATCGAACCACAAAATATTGCACTGACAAATGGCAGTCAGAGCGCGTTTTTCTACTTATTCAATCTTTTCGCCGGACGTCGCGCCGACGGGACCACCCGAAAAGTCCTGTTCCCACTGGCACCGGAATACATTGGCTATGCCGATTCCGGGTTGGAAGAGGAGCTCTTCGTCTCTGCGCGCCCGAATATCGAGCTGCTGCCGGAAGGTCAGTTTAAGTATCACGTTGACTTTGAACACCTGCACATTGGCGAAGAGACCGGCATGATTTGCGTGTCGCGCCCCACCAACCCGACAGGCAATGTGATTACTGACGAAGAGTTATTGAAGCTGGACCGTCTCGCCAATCAGCACGGTATTCCGCTGGTCATTGATAATGCCTACGGCGTCCCGTTCCCCGGCATTATCTTTAGCGAAGCCCGTCCGCTGTGGAACCCCAACATTGTACTGTGCATGAGCCTTTCCAAGCTCGGGCTGCCGGGCTCGCGCTGCGGTATTATTATCGCCAATGAAAAAATCATCACCGCGATCACCAACATGAACGGCATCATCAGCCTTGCCCCTGGCGGTATGGGTCCGGCTATCATGTGCGAGATGATTAAACGCAACGATCTCCTGCGCCTGTCGGAGACCGTGATCAAGCCGTTTTATTATCAGCGCGTTCAGGAGACCGTGGCGATCATTCGCCGTTACTTATCCGAAGAGCGCTGCCTGATCCATAAACCAGAAGGGGCGATTTTCCTGTGGCTGTGGTTCAAGGACTTGCCTATCACCACCGAGCTGCTGTATCAGCGCCTGAAAGCACGCGGCGTGTTGATGGTTCCCGGTGATTACTTCTTCCCGGGGCTGGACAAGCCGTGGCCGCACACCCACCAGTGCATGCGGATGAACTACGTTCCGGAGCCGGAGAAAATCGAGGCTGGCGTGAAGATTCTGGCTGAAGAGATAGAACGCGCCTGGCGTGAAGGCTGACATAAATCCCGACCCCATGCGGGTCGGGATTCCCCTAATCGCGAACGGTAAAGCCCAGTTCATTCGAAATTGCCTGAGCCGTTTCCCGCAGTGGTTTGAGTAGATTCTTCTCCCCGACCTGCTTCAGACGCGAAGTAGAGAGAGAAATCGAGACCGAATACGGCACGCGGCCATGAATATCAAACACCGGCACCGCAATGCAGGACACGCCCAGCTCATTCTCTTCCCGGTCCATCGCCATACTGCTTTCACGAATTTGCGCCAGCTCATCGTACATCGCCGGTAAACCGGTGATGGTATTGCGGGTCAGCGGCTGAATCAGATCCTGGTGGCTCTCCCAATAAGAAGCCACATAGTCCGGATGACCAAACGCCATATAAATTTTGCCCATCGCCGAGCAATACAGCGGCATATGCTGGCCGATATAGGCACGGGTACGCAGCATACCGGTAGTGGGCTCCAGCTTATAAATCAGAATCGCATGGTCATCTTCACGGCTGGAAAAGTTTATCGTTTCACCCGTGGCGATGTTCAGCGCTTCAAGGTGCGGCGCGGCGACATGGATGATATTCAGAGATGAAAGCGCCTTTTGCCCAACGGCGATAAATTTGGTCGTCAGGCGATAACTGCCAGCCGCAGGAGCAGGCGTCACGTATCCACACGATTGCAACCCTTGCAGCAGTCGGTGCACCGTACTTTTGTTCAGCCCCGCCAGTTCAGACAGGTGTGCCAACGGGCAGCCATTCGGATAGTTGCTCAGGATCTCAATCAACATCAAACCACGAAACAGGCTCTGACTTCCGGCTGGCCTCTCTTTTTCTTGCGTCATCTCATTTTCTTTTGTGCCCATCGCTTCCGCTCCCCTTTTCGTCGCGCTCTGATGGTAGCGCAAAGTGTGTTTCAGTTCACGATCTGAACCGAAAAAACATAACCATTTGATTTTGATAATTTTAAAAAACAGGCCACCCCGTTGATCTGTCAAAATTTGATCGCTATATTTGAAATCAGATTTCGCATAGTGAAATTTAGAGATAAAAAAGCGATCAAATTTAATTAAGGAAACAGGAATGAAAGTCACTTTTGAGCAGTTGAAAGAAGCGTTCAATCGGGTACTGCTGGCGCGCGGTATTGCCGTTGAAACCGCGGATGCCTGTGCTGAAATGTTCGCACGTACCACAGAGTCCGGCGTCTATTCGCACGGCGTGAACCGTTTTCCTCGCTTCATTCAGCAACTGGATAACGGCGACATCATTCCTGAGGCCAAACCGCAGCGCACGACCAGCCTGGGCGCGATTGAACAGTGGGATGCTCAACGCTCTATTGGCAACCTGACCGCGAAAAAGATGATGGACAGAGCCATCGAACTGGCCTCCGATCACGGCATTGGCCTGGTGGCGCTGCGTAATGCGAATCACTGGATGCGTGGCGGCAGCTATGGCTGGCAGGCGGCAGAAAAAGGTTACATCGGCATCTGCTGGACCAACTCCATCGCCGTGATGCCTGCGTGGGGCTCTAAAGAGTGCTGTATCGGCACCAACCCGCTGATTGTCGCCATTCCATCAACGCCGATCACCATGGTGGATATGTCGATGTCGATGTTCTCCTACGGCATGCTGGAAGTTAACCGTCTGGCCGGTCGTGAACTTCCGGTAGACGGCGGATTTGACGATGAAGGTAATCTCACCAGAGAACCTGCCGTTATCGAGAAAAATCGCCGCATTTTGCCAATGGGCTACTGGAAAGGTTCCGGCCTGTCGATCGTGCTGGACATGATTGCCACCCTGCTTTCAGACGGTGCTTCCGTTGCAGAAGTCACCGAAGACAACAGCGATGAGTACGGCATTTCGCAGATTTTCATCGCCATTGAAGTAGACAAGTTGATCGACGGCGCATCCCGCGACGCCAAACTGCAGCGCATTATGGACTTCATCACCACCGCTGAACGCGCCGATGAGGACACGCCAATCCGTCTGCCCGGTCACGAGTTCACCCGCTTACTGGAAGAAAACCG
>OJJJ01000058.1_pt1 | contig 80089 bp, 102 predicted proteins | sample 1596311 | NCBI WGS metagenome assembly OJJJ01 (sample SAMEA4350140, study PRJEB24818) | metagenome | biome: human; feature: gut; material: faeces | place: Denmark | collected 2013-09
GGTCGTGATTTGTTTGATCCACAAGTCACCGATGTAACGGCGCTCAATCGTCCATGTTTCTCCATTACGGAAATAAAATTTTAAAGCTTTCATTTCTCTAGCCATGACAAAACGCTCCTTTTTATTAGTAATACACTTTAATTCTAACACATAGTCGCCATCGGGACACAAATTAACTTTGTTTTTCGTTGACTTTTTTCATGAACCGAGAGATTTCCACTGCTGCTCGTTGATGCGTCCCATTGGCAATGATCTGTTGTTTCGCGTCTATTACCTGATAATGAAATTGGAGCCCCTGTTCTTTTTCCCACTGCACAAGAACTGTGATTGTCGCTCCAACTGGTGAAGGCTTCAAATGATTGATCGAAAACTTTGTACCGACGGTAGTAAACCCTTTATCTAAAGTAGGCTCAAGGGCTTCCCAACAGGTGTTTTCCACCATTGCTACCAATCGTGGGGTTGCTAAAACATCTAATCCCCCAGAACCCAAAACAGCCGCAGTGTCTTGCTGTCCCACGATAAATTCTTTTTTGCTTTCCATTTTTCAGTTATCCCTCCTTTGCTAAATACGCTTGGACAAACGCTAATAGTGCTTCTTTTTCATTAGGGATTTTTCGTGTGATGACTGCAGCTTCGGCAGCGGTCAAGACTTCTTTGAGCCACGGACCAGAAGAACGATCGATCGTTTGTAGTAAATCACGTCCATTGATCGCCAACTCCTTCAGTGAATGGATCGGCAGCTGCTGATAGCGCTGACTGATTTTTGCTGGATCGTTGGGCTGATTGTCATAACGCAATAATCCTTCGGCTAAACAGGTTGCTTCTAGACCGAACTGATACAAAACTAGGTCATTCCATTCGCCGTTTCGACGCGCGAGCAGTGCTTGATAAGCCGTGTGTACTTGGCGGATGCAGTCATTGGAACATTTCCAAGCTTTTAAAAAGCTGCGGACTGCCTCTGGCGCTAAACCCATTTGGTCAATGAGCAAAACCCAGGCCGCCGTTTCGTTTTCTAATGGAATCGCTGGCAGGTCTGCCATCCGCAGTAACGCCTCACCGTATTCCCGCAAGCCTGGGCAATAGATATAGCATTCGGTTTCTACTAGCGCCCGTAGTGCTTGGTTCCGATGATTGCCTAACAGCAATTTCACGAATTCAATCATGATCCGTTCAACAGAGATTTTTCCCAACAAAGCATGATTCGCATGGATAGCAGCCAATGTTTCTGTTTCTAAAACAAAGCCCAATTGACTGACAAAACGCAGCCCCCGCATCATTCGTAGGGCGTCCTCATGGAAACGTTCCTGGGGGTGACCCACTGCTCGTAAAATCTGATTATCGATATCTGCCAGACCATCGAAAAGATCAATGATGACACCATCTTCTTGAAGTGCCAACGCATTGATGGTAAAGTCCCGCCGTTTTAGATCTTCTTTCAGGGAACGGACAAAATCCACTTTGTCGGGTCTGCGGTAATCTTGATAGGCTGCTTCCGTTCGAAACGTAGTGATCTCATACTGCGCCTGCTCCCACAAAACCAACACCGTCCCATGCTCGATGCCAATGTCAATGGTTCGAGGAAAAAGTGCCTTGATTTCGGCTGGAAATGCACTGGTAGCAATATCGACATCATGAATCGGCTGGCCTAAGATCGTGTCTCGCACGCTGCCGCCGACAAAGTATGCTTCATAGCCTGCGGCTTCGATTTTTTTTAAAAGCGGTGCAGCTTCTGCAAATTCTTTTGGTAGTTTAGTCAGTTTCATTTACTTTCCCATCTTTTCTTTCAAAACGATACGCATCCCGCTGATTGAATTTTGCCATATTTTCCTCAAACACTTCAGTCAGGTCGATGTCTAGTGAATTGGCCATGATCATCGTCACAAAGAGTACATCACCGAGCTCTTCTGCCACTGTTTTTTCAACTTCATCGCTTTTTTTATTTTTTTCCCCGTAATAGTGATTCACTTCTCGCGCCAATTCGCCGACTTCTTCGGTCAAACGAGCCATTTGGGCGAGGGGGCTGAAATAGCCAGTTTTGAATTGCTGAATATACGCATCGACTTCTTCTTGCATCGATGCCAAAGAACGTTTTTCTGTCATCTTCTTCACCCTTTCTCGTTTATCTTACCAAAAGAATGGCTGCCTGCCTAGATAGAGCCCCCTCAGGATTTGTTGTACATTCAATGATTTCGTGCTACATTGATACTTGTGGAAGTTGAATAACGGAGGAAACAGGATGCGGGCATTTTTTTCATGGCGAACGATTCGCGACATTGTTTTGATTATTTTCGGTACGAGTATTTATGGCTTCGGTCTAGTCTATCTAAATATCCCAAATGATTTAGCAGAAGGCGGTGTGACAGGGATTACCTTGATCCTGCGAGCCTTATGGGGAATCAATCCTGCCATTAGTACGTTGATCTTAAATATTCCGATCATTTTGATCGGTGGCAAAATTCTTGGTCGACGCTCATTAGTGTATACGATTTTAGGAACTTTTGGTTTGTCTTTTTGGTTGGCATTTTGGCAGAGTGTTCCCCTGTTGATCGATCTGCAGCACGATCTGCTGATCGTTGCGCTCTTGGCTGGTTTGATTGCAGGGATCGGTAGTGGGATCGTCTACAAAGTCGGGGGAACGACTGGTGGAGTCGATGTATTGGCACGTATTTTAGAGAAAAACTTTGGGGTGACGATCGGTCGTTCGCTTTTGATCTTTGATGTGTTCGTCCTGTTGCTTTCTTTGACTTATATAGATTTGAACCGCATGATGTATACCTTGATTTTTTCTTATGTCTTCACGCGCGTGATCGATTCGATCCTAGATGGCGGCTATTCAGCCAAAGGGATCTTAGTGATCAGCAATCACAGCGAAGAGATGGCTCCTGTTTTAATGGATGAATTAGAACGAGGCGTCACGTTTTTACAGGGCGAAGGGGCTTACTCAAGAGTGTCGAAACAAATCATTTATATGGTGGTCAGCGGGCGGGAGATTTCTGAAGTCAAGCGCATCGTTCATGACTTTGATCCGCAAGCGTTTGTTTCTGTCATTAATGTCCATGAAGTCGAAGGTGAAGGCTTTACCTACTTAAGACCTAAGTCGCGGTTCTTACAGCGCAAAACCGCTGTTTCTAAAACAAAATAGAGACTGAAAAAAGCAGCCCCGGTTAAAGGGCTGCTTTTTGCTTGTTACCGGCTTTCTTCTTTTTGCTGGAGCAAGTGTCGATTTACTTCATCGGAAAGTTCTAAGAAGGCATCACGATCCCCATTTTCCAAGGCTAGATCGATTTGCCGATACAAGGTATCGATTTTGGTTTTTGTTTCTTCTTTTTCAAGATACTGGGTAACATGTTGGGTCATTTCTTGATCCAAGTGGTCGTTCCAACGTTCATAAGGATTGTCTTCTAAAACTGCTAAATAAAAGGATTGCGACCAAGAATCTGGGAAGAGACATTCAAGATACAAGGGTTGTTTCCAATTCATGCGAATCTCATGAAAAATCTGATCAATGTCATAAAAGGTCTGCCCTTCGATGCTCAAGACAAACGGTTCGCCCCCAATTTCTGTACTGCGGACACTCAAGCCCCGTTTGGCTGCGGCTGCCCCTTCTACAAAATGAACATTGGTCAAGATCGCTTCATGGTTCGCCAGATAGTTTAACACCCAAGAGACTTCTCGGCGGCTGAAGGAAACGGTCGAAACTAACCAATTAAGAAACTTTTTCTTTTCTTGTACATTGACGTTCATTTCTCTCACCTATCTTTCTAATAAGTCCTCCACGATCGACTGTACTTCTAAATCACCTGGCTCATGCGCCAAATAATGTTGCAGCAAATGAAGTGCTTCAGGTAAACGCCCTTCTTCACGTAAGAAAATGCCATATTCTTTCATGAATGCTGGCTCATGGTGCAAATCAGCATTGGCTTCTTCGTAATAGTTTGCTGCTTTGTCAAAATCTTCCAGCGCATTATACGCTTGCGCCAAATTCCAAAGGGCATGCGGCTGCTCATTGTCTTCCATTCGTTCGATGGTCAAGATCGCTTCTTGCCAACGCTCTTCACTCAAGTATAAATTACTTAAGGTCAGTAACGTATCATCTTCTTTGTCACCAGTCTCCAATGCTTTTAGTAAAAATGATTCTGCTGCTTCACTGTCATGAAGTCGGTAAGCATTCTCGGCAGCAAAATGATAGAAATCCACTTGATATGGATCTTCATGAATCCCTTCTTCGATCACACGCTGCGCTTCTTCCAGCTGCTCTTCTTCTTGCAATGCTTCTGCAAGATAAAGATACAAGGCACGGTATTGCGGATTCATGACCCGCAACTGCTGCAAGTAGCGAATCGCTTGTTCATTTTCTTTTAGCTGCAAATAGACTAAAGCTGTTTGAAAAAGACGCTCATCGGTCTGTTCGTCTTCTAGGCTTGCTTCAAAATATTCCAATGCCTCTTCAAACTTGCCCGCCATACTCAATGATGTACCAGTCCGTTCAACGATCGAGATCCCCGAAATATCCGTGATTTCTTCTTCCAGCAATCCTTGATAAAGGTCAACGGCTTCTTGATAGCGATCAGTCGAAAAGGCTAACTCAGCTAAGGCAAACCGTATCAACGGTTCATCTGGCACAATGCTTTGCGCTTCTTTTAGTTTGACTTCACTAACTTCAGGGATACCGATCAATTGGTAAAGATCCGCACTCAATAGCAAGGCTTGCAAATACGCTTCACTGGTCGGTGGTATTTGATCAATATAGGCAAAAGCCGTTTCGATCTGGTCTTCTTCCATCGCAATTTCTGCTAAAGGAAGCAGCAAAGCTTCATTATCAGGATGTCGTTGCTGCAAGGTTTCAAATAACGTTTTCGCCTCTTCCAAAAAGCCGATCTGCAATAGTTCATCACCTAAAGCGCCTAATGTCTCATCATCATCTTTTTGCAGAGCTTCGGTAAAATTTAATTGTGCTTCAGCCAGTTCTTCCGCGGCTAATGCTTTTAACATTTTTTCACTATATGTTTCCATTTAAACCCCTCGAATCTCATTGATTAATCGCTGATAAGTCTCCATCGTCTGGACGAGATCTTTTTCCTCGATTTTTGTTCTGCCCCCTATTGTACCAACTTTTGCCAAAAATAACAGTTTTTTTTCTTTTCGCTGCAATTCCAGTACATGACTGAAATATTCGCTTAATGAAAAAGACTCGGGCAATTCGATAGGAAAACCCAATCGGGCAAGCCATTGGCAGAACACGGGCAGATCGACAGTCAATTGCTGCTGCTGGACGTTCCACATAAAATGAAACAAAAAGCCAAAGAATAATTTCATCGCATCAGACAGCAAGTGCCCATTTTCCGTTCGATAAGCAGCATCAGCAAAGAGTTGGCCAAACTCCTCCAATTCGCTGCCTGATTGCTGGTATAGTTGGATCAGCCGATCGGTATACGCAGCCAACGAATGTCTCATCAACGCCTGATGACTGGGATAGGTTCGATAAAGCTCTTTTAAAAACTCACTATCGGCAAGCACACCACAACGAATCAGAGTCAAAAAATCGACCAATTTCCCATCGATCTGTTTTTCTGCAATCGTCTGATCGTAAATAACAAATTCGGGTGTATTAGGATTTTCCAGCATCGGGATATCTGGCTTTTTCACAACGATCGCTGTTTCTTTCACACTTTTAGCTAAGGCCCGCAAGGAAACGGGAATCAGCCAAAGCTGTGTCGTCAGAACCGACGTCGCGTGGATAAAACTGCTCAATGCCAACACGCCTTCATTCCCAAAACCGACGATCAACAGCGGCTCTTGTTTTGAAAAGCGACCGAAGAAATCCATTGCAGCTTTAAACTCGCTAAAGTTGTTGCAATACATTTGATTGGTACAAATATACCAATTGACCTCTCGTGGCAAAAACAGGCGGGTCAATTTTTCTGAAAAGCGGTCATAATAGCGCTGATTCGTCAAAATGATCACCTGCTGCGGCTCGATTGACTGTTCTCTCATGACCGATGCTAGTGTTTCACCATAAGAAATTTGGGTTTCTTGTTCATTTCGGAAAAAAACAGCTTCCATCGGCTCACTCCTTTGCTACTACTTCCTATTATAACAAGAAGCCGCTTAAACACCTACTAAATCGCTAATGATTAGGAAGTATTTTCCTGTGTTTGGTTCAATGATCCGATAAAAAGCAAAAAACATGATTTCCTCTTCTTCCAAAGGAAAATCATGTTTTTTCTTAAACCAAAAGTGAGTAGAGTGATTGATTTTGCTGAAGGTTGATATAGTTTTGGTCAAACTGTTCAATTCGTGACAGTAATGCGGGGAGATCTTTTTTGTGTTTCAACAAGATTCCCAGCATTACTGGTCCTGTTCCACGATTGATTTTTTTTGTATATTCAAACCTAGTGATATCATCATCGGGACCTAATACATGGCTAACAAATTCCTTCAACGCACCGGGACGTTGTGGGAAATTGACGATAAAATAATGTTTCAATCCTTGATAGATCAGTGATTTCTCTTCGATCTCTGCCATACGGGAACTATCATTGTTACCGCCACTCACAATACAGACGACTGTTTTGCCTTTGATTTGCTCTTTGATCAGATCCAAAGCTGCCACACTCAAGGCACCAGCTGGTTCAGCGACGATCGCTTGCTTGCTGTACAATTCCAGAATCGTTTGACAGATTGCGCCTTCTTCCACAGCTACCAATTGATCCACGTAGCGTTTGGCATGGGCATAGGTTTGAGCTCCGACTTGTTTGACCGCTGCACCATCCACAAAGGTTTCAATATGCTCCAGTGCCACTGGTCCTTGATGATCAAAGGCGGCTTGCATCGAGGCTGCCCCTACAGGTTCTGCTCCAACAACTTTTATCTTCGGTTGCTTTTCTTTCAAATAGGCTGCGGTTCCGCTGATCAAGCCGCCCCCGCCAATCGCTGCCACGACCAGATCGATCGTTACTTGTTTTTTTTCAGCATCCGCCAGCATCTCCACAGCAACGGTTCCTTGTCCTGCGATAATATTAGGATCGTCAAAGGGAGCAATGAAGGCCATTTGCTGTTCTTTTGCAAAGTGTTTAGCCGCTTGGGCTGCCGCATCAAACGTATCTCCCACCAATTCGATTTTGACATAATCTCCACCGAAAAAGAGGACTTGCGCGATTTTTTGCTGTGGCGTCGTTGTCGGCATGAAAATAACCGCTCGGATCTGCTGTTCTTGACAGGTATAAGCAACACCTTGCGCATGGTTCCCGGCACTGGCACAGACGACGCCACGACGAGTCAGTTCAGGATCTACCTGGGTGATCGCATAGTAGGCACCGCGTAATTTGAAGGAGCGGACTTTTTGCAAGTCCTCTCGCTTCAACAAGACCGTCGCTTGATACTTCTCAGATAAAAAGCGATCATACTGCAGCGGCGTATGACTAACTGCTCCCCGCAGTCGCTCGTAGGCTTGTTCGATTGCAGAAACTGTCACCAACAAACGCGTCCCTCCTAATCTTTCGCAACAAACGGCATCATTTTCCGTAACTCGCTGCCGACTTTTTCAATTTGATGATTGCCGTTTTCCTCACGCATTTTATGGAATTCAGGGAAGCCGTTTTGATTGTCTTCAATGAATCCTTTCGCAAATTGGCCGTTTTGGATGTCTGTCAATACGGCTTTCATGTTTTCTTTGGCTTGTGCAGTGATCACCCGAGCACCAGAAACGTAGTCCCCATACTCAGCCGTATTCGAGATCGAATGGCGCATTTTTTTGAAGCCTCCTTCATAAATCAAGTCAACGATCAGTTTCAATTCATGACAAACTTCAAAATAAGCCAATTCCGGTTGGTACCCCGCTTCTACCAATGTTTCAAAGCCCGCTTCGATCATACTGGTCAAACCGCCACAAAGTACGGCTTGCTCACCGAAAAGATCGGTTTCGGTCTCTTCTTTAAAGGTCGTTTCCAAAACGCCGACCCGTGTGGCACCAATGCCTTTTGCATAGGATAAAGCCGTTGCTTGTGCGTTTCCAGTCGCATCTTGATAAACTGCAAACAAGGCTGGTACCGCAAACCCTTCGGTAAAGGTTCGACGCACCAAGTGACCTGGTCCTTTTGGCGCAACTAGAAAAACATCCACCTCTTTTGGTGGCGCGATCACATCAAAATGAATATTGAAACCATGAGCAAATGCTAATGCATTGCCCGCAGAAAGATTCGGTTCGATCTCATTTTTATACAACGATCCTTGGATCTCATCGGGTGCCAAGATCATGACTACATCCGCTTTTTGAACTGCTTCGGCTACTGGGAAAACCTCAAATCCATCGTTTCTTGCGGCTTCCGCTGATTTTCCTTCACGAATGCCGATAAAGACTTCATGACCTGTGTCCCGTAAATTTTGCGCATGAGCGTGCCCTTGAGAGCCGTAGCCGACGATCGCAATCTTCTTGTCTCCTAAATTATCTGTAACTTCCTCGTTGTAATATACTTTTACCATACTTGTTTCCTCCGAATTCTTTCTTTATTTTAAGCAATTCAAAATTGCACTTACCCTCTTGTAAAGCCAGTGACACCCGTCCGTGCCAATTGTTTGATGCCGTATGGACGTAAAACTTCGATGCACGCTTCTACCTTTTTCGTATCGCCAGCAACTTGCACAACGATTGTTTTTAGTGCCACATCGACAATGTGTGCTCGAAATGGATCGATCACTGCTTGGATCTCCGAACGGCTTGTGGTTGGCGCATTGACTTTGATCAGCACCAGCTCCCGTTCGATATGAGGAACTTCTGTAATATCAGAAACCTTCAAGACATCGATCTGCTTGTTCAGATGCTTAGTCACTTGTTCTGTTTCTGCCAAATCGTTCACGTTGACAATGATCGTCATACGTGAAAACTCTGGTCGTTCTGTCGTACCGACAGAGATACTCTCGATATTGACTTGACGACGGTTCAAGACACTCGTGATACGGCTCAAAACACCTGCTTCATTATGGACGATTGCTGCTAATACCCGTTTCATCCCCTTAGACCCCCATCATTTCATGATTGGCTTTCCCCGGTGGGATCATCGGCAGCACATGCTCAGATGGCGAGACCATTACTTCGATCAGCTGCGGCCCTGCTTGAGAAAAAGCTGCTGCCAATTGATCAACCAGTTGCTCTGGGGCATCGATCCGACAGCCTTCAATGCCATAAGCCTGTGCCAGTTTGACAAAATCAGGCTGCTGCGCAAAAACGGAGGCAGAGCGCCGCTTGCCATGGAATGTTTCTTGCCATTGGCGAACCATTCCTAAAGAGCAGTTGTTCAATAACACAAATTTGACATTCAAGCCATACTCATTCAAAATCGCAAATTCTTGGTTCGTCATTTGAAATCCACCATCGCCAACGAACACCACGACCATTTTTTCTGGATGAGCAAATTGAACGCCGATTCCTGCAGGGATGCCATAGCCCATCGTCCCTAGTCCGCCGCTGGTGATCAATTGTTTGGGAAAGCGAAAAGGATAATACTGCGCGACCCACATTTGATGCTGACCAACATCGGTGATGACGTAAGCCTCTCCTTTGGTCAAACGTCCTACTTCTTCGATGACCTTTTGCGGTTTGATTTCTTGTGTCTGGGTGCGATCATAGCGATAAGGTTTTTCCTTTTTCCGTTTTTGGCATAGATCCAACCAGTCAGACCATGTTCCTCTTGTTGGCTTATAGCGCAGCATTTGTTGCAAAGCAGCCTTGGCATCGCCAACGATTGGGATCTTAGTTTCTACGATCTTGCCGATCTCTACTGGGTCGATATCGATATGAGCAACGATCGCCTGCTTGCCGAACTGACTGCCGGCCGTTGCTAAACGATCATCGAAGCGAGAGCCGATATTGATAATCAAATCGGCTTCCGATAAAGCCATGTTCGCCGCATATGTTCCATGCATACCGCCCATGCCCAAGAAAAATTGATGATCACTTGGCAGCAAGCCTAAGCCGAGCAACGTTGTGACTGTCGGCAACTTGTACTTGGCAATAAATGCATTTAGTTCAGCCGCAGCTTCGGCAGCGATCACGCCTGCACCCGCCAGTACCACTGGTCGCTGAGCTTTTTCCAAGACTTGCATCAGTTTTTCGATTTGCAGACGGGATGGCTCTGCCGTCGGCTGATAACTTTTTCTTGTGATCGGCAATGAGCAGGTTTCAGCGGTTTCTTGTAATGTAATATCTTTCGGAAGGTCGATGACAACCGGTCCTTTTCGCCCTGTGGAAGCGATATGGAAGGCTTCAGCGATCACTTTTGGCAGCTCATCGACACAGCGGACTTGGTAGTTGTGCTTCGTGATCGGCAACGTGATACCCAGAATATCCGCCTCTTGGAAGGCATCTTTACCAATTCCTGGTACCGCCACTTGTCCCGTGATAACTACCAATGGTACGGAATCACTCATAGCATCGGCAATGCCCGTGACGACATTTGTAGCACCTGGTCCGCTAGTCACTAAAACGACCCCAACATTGCCAGTAGCTTTGGCATAGCCTTCAGCGGCGTGGATCGCGCCTTGCTCGTGACGCGTCAAAATATTCGGAATCGCTGCATCATATAATTGATCATATAACGGCAGGACGGCGCCGCCCGGATAGCCAAAGATCATTTCGACGCCTTGCTCTTGTAAGCTGTCCACTAATACTTGTGCGCCAGTCCTTAGATGCGATGCTTGATACTCGATATTTTCCATTGCTACTCCTCCTCATCAGGTACTCGCATAATCCCGCCCGTATTGGCAGAAGTCACTAAAGCGGTATAACGTGCAAGCCATCCTTTTTTCACTTTTGAACGAAACTTCGGTCGTTCTTGCGCACGCTGGGCAAGCTCTTCATCGGATACTTGCAGATTCAGCGTTCGATTTGGTAAATCGATAATGATTTCATCGCCATCGTTGACAAGGCCTAATGGACCCCCTGCAGCGGCTTCTGGCGAAATATGGCCAACGGCGATTCCTCGGGTCGCTCCTGAAAAGCGACCATCGGTGATCAAGGCGACATCTTTGCCTAACCCACGTCCAACGATGCTTGAGGTAGGCGCCAACATTTCTGGCATACCTGGTCCTCCTTTTGGTCCCTCATAGCGGATCACTACAACATGTCCTTTTTGTACGGTATGATTGTCGATGGCAGCAACTGCTTCATCATGTGAATCAAAACAGATCGCTTTGCCTTTGAACACTTGGACACTTGGATCGACCCCACCGACCTTGATGACACTGCCTTCTGGGGCGATATTACCGTACAAGATCGATAGACCACCCACAGGACTATACGGGTTTTCTTTGGGATGAATAACTTCTTCGTTGTGGATCTTCGCTTCAGCGACATTTTCGCGTAACGTCTTGCCTGTGACAGTCGGTCGATCAGGATGAATCGCTCCCTCGATATCACAAAGCTCCCTTATGATTGCCGAAACGCCGCCAGCTTCATGAACATCGTGCATCGAATAGGCTGATGATGGCGCGATTTTTGAGAGATAAGGCACTCTTTTAGCGATTTCATTGACCCGTCTTAAGTCATAATCGATCTCAGCTTCATTGGCGATCGCTAAGGTATGCAGCACTGTGTTGGTGGAACCCCCCATCGCCATGTCTAAAGCGAAGGCATCATCAATAGCTTCTTTGGTCACGATGTCTCGAGGTTTCACTTGTTTTTCAACAAGATCCATCAACTTAAAGGCGGCTTGTCTAACTAGTTCTCGTCGTTCTTCAGACACGGCAAGAATCGTACCATTGCCTGGCATTGCCAATCCTAAGATCTCTAAGAGACAGTTCATTGAATTGGCAGTAAACATCCCTGCACAGGAACCGCAAGTCGGGCAGGCATTTTGCTCCATAAATTCAAAGTCTTCTTTCGTCATGTTGCCAGTCTTGTAAGTCCCCACGGCTTCAAACATGGAAGACAAGGTTATCTGGTGGCCCCGTGGATCAATACCGGCTTTCATCGGACCGCCAGAACAAAAGATCCCCGGTACGTTCGTCCGCATCGCTGCTAAAATCATGCCAGGAGTGATCTTGTCGCAATTCGGGATATAAAATACGCCGTCAAACCAGTGAGCATTGATCACGGTTTCTGCGGAATCAGCGATCAATTCTCGGCTGGGTAGCGAATAACGCATGCCAATATGGCCCATCGCAATGCCATCATCCACACCGATCGTATTGAACTCAAAAGGGATGCCGCCAGCTTCACGAATCGCTTCCTTAGCGATATCTGCTAACTCCCGTAAATGCACATGTCCAGGCACAATATCGATATAGGAATTACATATCGCAATAAATGGCTTGTTCATGTCATGGATATTTTTTACTTGTCCTGTGGCATAGAGCAGACTCCTAGCTGGCGCTGCATCGATCCCTTTTTTAATCTGATCACTTCTCACACTCATCATCTCCTGCATTTTGGAATAAAAAAAAGCATCCCGGTTATAAAAAACTGGGATGCTTTGCCAGAATCCCATTTTACTTACGCAAATAGGACTCAAACAAACGGATAATTTTTGCTTCCGTGTTCTAAGTCCTGGTATCAATAATAATGACTAATAAATATTGATTAAAATTGCGCATAGAAAATGGCTCCTTCATTAGAAATAGTAACGTTCTTGTAATTGTTTACCAATATACCCTTTGCCAAAACACTTGTCAACGAATTTTCTGAATTTTTTTTCAATAATGACAATTCCAAGGAACCCTTCCTCACATTAGATGTCATTTAATCGCTTGCTTCTTTTGATAAAAATGACTTTTAAATCACCTTTATTCTTGCTTGAGAATTAAAGTGTGCCCGCAACCCTTGTTTTTTTTAAAGCAAAAGAAAAACAAAAAATATTTTTGAATTTTCTGACAATAATAACCGTTTCTTTTCCCATTCGATCCGCCTGCATGGTGGCAGTCCCTAGTTAGACAAAAGAAAAAACCCTTGATTACTCAAGGGTTTCTACAAGACTCAATTATTTCACTGCGTCTTTTAATTAAATCCTTTTCCTACTACTATACACTGGTGCTTTTCCGCATCAAATAAGGCGGATTTAGCATCGCATACTGTTATAAATATTTGACTGGTATGTACTAGTGGACAGTTTATGCCCCTTTTTTGCCCCTTTACACAGCATAAATATCTAAATAATTAATCTGGTGTTCGCTTTACAACAAGAACAAACGTTCGTATAATTCTTGCAAGGAGTGATTTATATGCAAATACCACTTGCGCACCAACGGACATATGCACTAGAACGCTACTATTATGAATTCATCGAACGAATGGGCCCAGCGCACTTATTGTACGATCAATTTGTTCGGACGATGGAGAACTTTGGAAAACCCTATTTTACCGTGCCATCAAGCTATAGTGGTTACCCAGAAGAATTGGCTTATGTATTTAAGAAAGACGGAGAAAACTATCTATTTGACCACGTTAGGACCCAAGACAAAATTCTCCGAAAATACGATCCGAATATAAAATATAAGCCCGGCGGCAACTGATATGAACTTAATCAGTCAATATGAGCAGGGCTACCTGCCTTTTTCTGAGTTTAGAAATGAATTTCCTGACTCCATTTCTGAATCTCAGGAAGTTTTGTTCGGCGCAAGATGTGTCGAGTTTTATGTTGCTGTCACTTTAGGCAAAACAGATTGTTGCTATTATGTTCAAGCTTATGGAGGCGATCAATGTGAAAACGATGAAAGGTGTAGTTTCGAAGATACGAGTGTTGAAAATGAGCAAGACCCCTTTGGTGCGGTTCTCTTTGAGTAATGAGAATTGCTTGATTGCTGCACATAGTTTGAACTTCCTAGCCGATGTGGATGAGGGAATGAAGATTGTGGTTGCTGGTGAGTATAATAGTAGGAAACAATTTGTTGTTAGGAAGTATTCGGTGATTGGTAAGACGAGGATTATGATTGAATTTGAAGCAATGAAAAAAGACCTTAACTTTCGTTAAGATCTTTTTTACGCATAACATAACTAAAATTCAAAAAAGATTATTTTTTTGTGTTTTTATTCGATGGTTTTTTTTCCATTTCTTTATTATTATTATTCAGCATAGTAATCTCTCCCTCTGATTCCTTTACAAGTACATTGTACTTTGTTTCATTGGAATAATCAATAAAATTCTCTTCATCTGATATGAGTCTAAACATAGGCCACTCTAATGTTCTTAATAAACTGACTTTTCCTACTTGCTCCATTTCTCTACAATACCTTATCGCTTTGCTTGCAAATTCTTTTCTGGAGTCAGTAAGTGACGAAATCCCTAACTGGATTTGTTCATCTTGCTTAAACCATTCTTTACCCTTATTTTTATTAATATATTTTTGTATATCTCTCTGAGGGATACTTTCTAATCCCTCCAGATAATAGCTGAGCCAATAATTATATCGATGAATAAAGTCAGAAACTGCTTTACGTTTTATTTCAATATCACTTAACCAAGTATCGTCTTCCTGAAAGTCGACTTTCTTTCTTAAAATATTTGTGATTAACCTGGTTTCTGCGAATCTATCGTTATTTAATAATTCTAAACATATTGTTTCAAGGCTATCGTACAGTTCTCTATTTTTAAGCATTTTTTTATTTTTAATATGCTGTGTTATCATATAATTTCCCATTATGCTAACTTTGAGAGTAAGTTCTTCTAAGTATTCGTCTGTGATTTTTATTCTTTCCCCTAATTCGTAGGGAGTATCTGGAACTTTAGTTTTGTAAACCTGGTTCACAATTCCATTATTATGAATAATAATATTTCTCCTCTGATACATTTCACTAATACTTTTCTTCAAAGGAATTATATACGAGTCTCTTGAAATATCGTATTTTTTATCGCAACAAATTTTAAAAAATTCTTCTATCCAATCATCAAATGATTTGTACATTATTGATTCAATGAATGAATCCGCAAATTTCTTTTTTATATCTACACTTTCAAGATTATAAATCTCAGAATACTTAATTTGCTTTTCTCCTAAGCTACCTGGTCCTTTTTCCACATAAAGTAAATGATACTCTAATAGCTTATTAACCAAAACTTCAAAGATAGAGGCGAGACTCAATAAAGTTAAATATAAATCTTGAGTTCTTTCACCTTCAATTTTCTCTTCATGTTGTCTAAACTGTTGATATATTAGCCTAGTAGTAGTATCTGAAATAAATATCTTATTTCCTTTAATTTCTATCGTTTTTTTAAAATGATCAATTTTAGTTTGATCATGTTCTCCTTTTATATTTACAAGGTCTTTTCCTTCAATTTTACTAACATACACGAAGTAAAACTCTCTTAATTCTTCTGGAATTTTGTACCTTCTCATTGCCAAAGAAGGCTTATTTTCACTTGATATTCTAAAATTTAATATACTCTGTAAAGAAGTTTGAAAAGTTTTAATTGTTTGGATATATTCCATAATGGGACTATCTTCTTTAATCTCTTCCTCGGGTTGTTTTATCATCTTATCCACCCAATCCCCAATTGAGTAAGGGTATTGTGTATTATTCAGAGCCAATTAATTCATCCTCTCTATTTATTTAATTACTATCATTAAACCAAAAGGAAGCCTCGAAAACAAGCGTTTTCCAAGACTTCCATAGCAGATATAATCTATTGAGGATTATGAGTTAATTATACCAAACGTCAGTTTGCATTTCACCAAAAAAACCACTCCCGGGGAGGAGTGGCACAAATAGATGAAAAAGTTTTTTATAAGGAGATTTCATAATATTAACTATTTCCAAATCTTTCAAACCATTTGCTCAAAAATAACCCACCCTCAAGGAGAGTGGGCCTGAAAAAAGATATAAAATGAAATAGCCCCGGTCAAGGCTATGACTCCATTCTACAAGAGCATAGTTTTTATTTCAACAAAAAATCCACCCTATTCTGCCTAGAGTGGATTTAGCAAAGAAGTGTAAATGAAAAAAAACTTTGTGGGTATGAAACTACGTTACACCTTTTATTAATTAAATTCAAGAAATTTATGACGATTTTCTAATCAATAATATCTATTAAATAAAAACAATGATAAAATAAACAAGAAGAGTATTAGGCACACTTCCCCAAGTTTTCACCGCCTAATTACTCTTCATAAAGTATTGCATGCACTTAACAATGTATAGCATAAACTAAATTACTGCAAGTAAAACGAATATTAAATATGTAGAAGCCCGCAGAAGCGGGCTATTTGTTTACCACGGAAGCTTGTTGTTGTTCAATGCTACTTGCAATGCTTTGACCATATTAGATACAGGGCTGATAACTCCATCAACCGTTGTCTTCAAGGCTCTTTGCATCGCTTTAATCATTTCTGTTCCGCACAACCCATCGATCGCACCTTTGTATAAACCTTTTGCTTTCAACCGTTTCTGCCATTTACGAATCAACGTTGATCCTTTTAGTGTATTATCGAATTGCGCCGCATAAAGATTCTTGTTGCACGCCTGCCGGTATTGGTGACTGATTTCATCATCTGGCGTAATCCCCTCATATTTCATTGCTTTATTGGCAGTGCTTGGTCCAAACATACCGTCTTCTGAGATTTTATTGGTGTTTGGTTTTACAGATGGTGTACTAGGTTTAGCTGCTGAATTAGAACCGCTAGTCTTGCCAAACACCGCATCTTTGAATCGTTCAAGTTCACTTGGTTTAGATACCCATGGAGCCGGGCAATTCTTGCCAGTAACATCATAATGGCGCCAGATATTGTTTCGAGTGATATTTGGATACTTTGTGATCAATTCCTTGACTGCCTTTACAGCATTTTGGAATGTTTTTTCCGTAATATTTCCATTCTTATCTAGGCACATTTCAACACCGATCGTTGAATAATTGGCGTTACCAATCTTAGAATACAACGGACGATAGCGTGACCCATCTGCATTGTATTTGCTAATTTCGTTGGCGTGATACGCAACTTCATTTAAGGGAATAATACAGAGTGCTTCAATGTCGTCTATAAACAGTTGAGCAGAAGCATAGTTTCCTTTTAGATTATTAAAATAGTTCCTGTGATTACGTGCGGTACCACCTTTATTGGCAGTGTAATGCATGATGATACCATCGATACCGTTATTCCTGATACCTGGTCTTGAGTACTCATTAATATTGATATACTCGTATTTGATAAAACTCATCGGTATTTCCTCCTTTTGATAATATTTTTTTGCTATAATCTCCTTATCAGCAAGTGGTCGGCTGAAATAATTGATAAGGAGGTGAAAATATATGATCTTCCCAACAGAGCTAAAATATGAGTACTTTTTCAAAGACACACAGCATTTCATTGAGACACCCTTTGTTAAAAATGATTCTGATGCTATTGCTACAACAATTAACACACCATCTTTAAAAGGTAGTTTTATTGAATATTCAAATGGAGTTAAATTACTCATGATTTCAGGTGTAAAAGAAGGTAAAGTTGCTTATTACATCAATTATCCTTTGAAAGAGATTTCTCAAAATCGTTTTGCTTTTGATCTTTCTTAAAACCGAAACCCTTAGTTGACCATTCCCATACCCCTGTTTTCATGGGAATGGTTACCTTATTTTGTTTACTTTCCATGATTATCTTCCTTTCTGTAAAAGAAAAGAGCAGCCAACGGCTACTCCTTCTTATCTGTGAACTCTTGGCCGTCACCGTAATCAGTTGAATTGTAATTATTGCTTGATACACCTAGCACCACACCTGCAAAGGCTGTAACTAAAGAAATAACCCCAACGATTTTCGTTGCGTCAAAACCGTATAGAGTTGCAATTCCAGCAATCAATACACCCAAAGCTGGGGACCATTTCGTGATGACTTTCTTTGCTAAATCGTATTGCTCATTTGTCATTTTCATGATATTTCCTCCTAATGTTCATCGATTTCTTTTTGTTGTAAAATCCCTTCATCACGTACACTTAAATTAGATACCTTGGCACGCAATGTATCGCCAGTTCCATTTCCACCTAGATTCTTATAGGCTTCAAATAGATAATCAAAGTTGTTCAGTTCACCTACTGTAATGTAGCCTCGTTTGATATATTCATCTGCCTTGTTCCATATTTGATTGTGCAGTGAAGCCTTCTCAGCTTTGACGATTTTCTGGCTTCTGACCTCAGCCATCGCCTGATAATCCTCTACATTTTTAAGGCGTTTATCTTGTTCCGTATTCGCTTTTTCTAAGGCTGTGATTGTTTGTTCCCTAAGATCATTCTCAGCTCTTTTAGCTTTAACTAGTTTGGTGACCCATGTTCCTACTCGCCAAAGGGTAGCCAATAAACCACTCCCAAATAATGCTGCCCAAAAACTATTAAGTTCTAAAAACTCTTTCATTCTGATTTCCCCCAACTGAACATATGCCACCTACTTTCCTAAAATAAAAAGCAACCGACCATTAAGCCGATTGCTCCTGCTGCTACATATCCTATTCTTTGGTTCCTTCTGGCTTTTTTGCTTCATCAACAATTTTCGCAACATCTTCACGTAACATTTCAGGAACGCTTTCAATCGTGCGTTTTCCTTCAATCACATGTGTTGCGTATAACATCTTCACCGCTGAAAATTCCATGTGTCATCCCTCCTTTATTTTGAAAAAACATAGTCTGATAGTTCCATAAATGCCGTCTGGATCATTTCTGAGTCTTCTTGCAGTTGTTTATTCTCCTGTTTTAATAGTTCTAATTCAGTGGGTTCCTTTTCCGTTATCTCGCTATATAGTGAGTAAATAAACCCATCCATTAATAGAGGATCGTTTTTGAAGTCATCTGCCAGGATTTTGTTAAAAAGTTCTTGCATTTCTTCATTAAACTCACCTTCTCGTGATTTATACAACTCAGAAAATCGTTTTTGATTATCGGACATACCGCTCACCTCCTACAAATTTTTCGCAGCATAGACAATTGCTATATTTAACCACGAACCTGAAGGAACTGCTACATTGCTAGCTCCGGCTGCATGTCGACTCATAGTTATTGTTCCATCCGTATTTACGGTCAACAGGTAAGTATTGTTATAAGATGCTTGAACACGCATAAGTACAGCTCTTTCAGGTCTCGCCCAGTCAGGCAGTATCCCCATTGTTCCACTAACCCCGCTCGCTAACTCAGTATTATTTTTAAATGCTCCAGACAATTGAACGATTCGACCTGATCGTGAAGCAAATGGTGCATTATCCCCAGAGGTAGCGTATTGGCTATAACCACTAGAAGCCGGAATCAGAGTTTTTGGTATTTGGACAATATCTTCTATAGTCAGTAAGGATGCTGGTAATTGAGGGAGATTTCCGTCACTTATTTGAATACCGTCAGCACCATAATAAGAAGATCTGATAATCGACCCAGTTTTTTTCATTGTCGAAATTCCGTCAGGATAAAACCTATTTGTTCCTGTTGATACAGTAGCACCAGAGGATTTATTATACTCTGTCCATTCAAGGACACTCATACCGTCAGCATTCGTTAGTGTTCCTCTGATCCAGTTCGTTCCTCCTGCGATCTTTTCTTTGTCAAATGGGCTAATAAACTGAGAACCAATAATTTGAACACCTTCTAGCGTCTCAAACTTACCGTCTTTGAACACAGCATTTTCCGCAATCAGATTATCAATGGAGATACCCCAATCAACCCATTTGGTGCCCTCCCACTGTTTAACGTTTGGATCACTCGGCATTTGCCACAGCGTTCCTGTGGACGGATTACTTGGTGCCGTAGCGTTAATTACAATTGCTTCACGACCGATTAAAGTTGGAACTGTTACCCATGATCCGTATGTCCCGTTTGATAAAATACTTCTTGAGCGAGTCCACAACCATTGACCGGGTACTGGCGTGGGACGTGTATTTGACCATCCTGTTGTCGGCTCCGTCGTTCCGGATGTCTGGACATACTGAACTTGGGTTCCTGTGACGCTGACGCCATTTTGACCTGGCTCTCCTTTTCCGCCTTGAAATGAGATAGCATAAGCAAACTGCTTCGTAAATGTTTTGCCGTCCGCTGTAATCGTGAGAGGAATAGTGCCACTCTTTGTGACTAATGTTGTCGCAGCTACGAAGGTTACGACTGAACCACTGACACTTGATGTTAGCCCTGTTGGTTTTGTGCCTACGGTAATGCTAGTTGGCGTGATTTTGTTAATTCCTTTGTAAACAACGACTTCAGTTGTCGTTGAATCTGCCAATGCAGCCTCTGTTGATCCTGCAAAGGTATATGATTCATTCGTCAGAAAAACGGTGTAAGCGTCGGCACCTGGTGTTCCGTCTCCACCATCTTTAATTCTAGAAATAGTGAATTCGTCTCTCACGGTTGCATCAGCAGCCCGAATAGTGAGTTGGTTAAATGTCGCTGTTGCTGGATTGATGGTCACTGTGTTCCCTGAACGAGTGACTCCTGTTGGAACTGCCGAACCAAAATTGCCACCGTTTAAGCTATATGTCCAATTGAAATAGACGTGTTCACTGCCGTCCCGATCACTGTAAAACTAGAAGCCGGTGTGATCTTCCCATCTTTATCAATTGTGATTGCTTGTGTTGCCCCTGATAAAGAAATCAGTGGCGCTGAATCACCTTTATCTCCTTTTGGACCTTTCGCCAATGACCACGTATAGTCACTCGGCTTCGTACTGTCAGCCTCTGTAAAGTCAACATACTGGCCAATGTAATCCCCACCGTTTTCTCCACCATTTGCAGTAAAAGTAATTCCACCATCATTCGAGTATTTGATATGCAGATATGATGTCTTTCCGTCTGGTCCGGGTTCTCCGGGAATGCCTATGCCGGGATCGCCTTTCGTTTGTTGCCATCTATAAGCACTTGGACTGGTAGGTGCAACGTTCGTTTCCGTGGTAGCATAACCAGTATATTTAGAATTTGCTGGATCCGTAGTCATGCCAGATCCATCTGCGTTCTGAGAATATCTTATCCATAGATACGCACTTTTCCCATTTTGACCTGGTTGTCCGTCAAAGTAATCAACATTTTTTATCGGTGTATAGCCGTCTTTCCCCTGAGGTCCCATGAATGGTTTCCATGGTTTGTAATCGTCAGGATTATCAGACCCAACTTGATTCGTATCTGAATAGAATCCTTCATATTTTGGATAGGCTTCGCTATAATTCTCATTCGGTGAAGGTATGTCCAAAGTAGAAAGATTACCCAATTCAACCTTAACATTCTTGATGCTTGGTATCCGTCCACTGTCATATACCCCATAAAACGCTAAAAGAGCTTGGGTCATAGTTGATCCAGTTTGTAGTTGCGGAATAACAGTCACCCTATAACGCTTATATTCTATAGTTGCTTGAACCGCAGTTGTTCCGATATTGTACTTAGTTCCGGAACCATTTTGGGAATAAACTTGAATGGGACCAGCAACAGCAGATTTTAAATCAAAAGATATTGTATATTCAATACCCACACCATATTTATCAAATATCGGAGCCAAATCCCATCTTGAATCATTTACAAACTCTCTAGAAGCTGTTTTTTCAAATCTAGAGATTGGAAGTAAATTCTCATTTGGATATATCTTAGTAAATGTACCATCTGCAATCTTCCATGCACGGTGAGGGTAGTATGTTTCGCCAGATAGTCCATCCTTGACTTTCACTAAACTTATTTCATCTTGTATTACCGGCACCTTCCCACCCCCTTAGTAATCAAATTGCCGATTTTTATCACTGTAGCCATATCGCAATACATCCACATGCTTTGTCTTCGTATTGATCAAAAAAACATCCCATAAATCTTGAGTCAAGGTGAACCAAGTTTGAGGACGTCCTTCAGGGTTACATATGGCCGTTGTTATGTTCATGACATTATTGACAACTTTCATTCGATCGACATGATGGTGTCCATTTGCTACAAAGGCTACTTTATGCGGTTGATCAAACGTCACATTAACGCTGACTAGAAAATCTCTATCAGTTTTATTTTCTCCAATGTACGTTGTGCCATTTCGAAATGCGCCTACGATGCCCTCAACGATCAATGCATTGAACAAGTATTCCGGATTCGTGTCATTGTAACCCGTCCCCATTGAGCAATGCTGTGAAAGAGACACGGTGTAATCTGATGGCGTATTTTTCAACACATCGATCAACCAATTGATTTGCTTTTCTCTATAGCCACCATTATTGATGTAATTCAAATCCTGATTTGCCCCAGATGTATAAGGATGGTCAAAAGTATTTAACATGATGTGCCGGTATTTTTTATCGGGTACATCATAATAGTAATAACTATTCCGATCGGAAGGATTCTCCACCACTCCAAAAGCTCTTGCTGTTGTAGTGACTAACTGATACATTTCTTGAGGATAAATGACTTGGTTCATCACATTTCCGCTTGCTCGATTCCCATACCGATTGTCATCATGATTCCCTAAAGCAATAAAATAAGGACAGTCTACTTGCCCGAAAAGGCCCATAAACTCTCCAATATTTTTGATATTCTCTTTTTTGGTTGTTCGCCCATCTACAAAATCCCCATTGTGTAAAACGAAATCACACTCAACCATATTTGTAAATTCCACGAAATTTTTGAGGTGATCAAATACCATCAGATTGCCTCGTATGTCTTCTTTATTCATGACATCCGTTGCGTAATGCGTATCTGTGATTACAGGAACGACCAAAGTGTCTTCTGTTCGTAATTGCTCTACTCTGTACGCTAATGCCTTCAATCCGTTGATGAAGTAGATTGCTTGGACCCATTTGTTTTTATGAACATTGACTCGACAGGTGATTTTTGCGATATCTTCCAGATCTAAATCAGACACGCTAACCATTTTCCCTTTACCATACGCATTTTGTTCCCAATTGGTATCATGAAAGCCGTTTTTATCAACTTTATACCAGAAGAAATCCAAATTTGATAACGTATCTGTTATTTCTTCGTTTTCCCTGTAAACCGTTGCTGTTAATGTCGTTGTTTTCGATACACCATCAATAAACCCAGTACCATTGTCACTGAGCAGCTTGACGGAATACCTTGCCTCGATCTCATCAAGTTGCTTTTGCAAAGACTTTAGTCGGGCAGATATTCCACTAGCTAATGTAACGAAGTTGCCAAAGACCGCTTTGTTTTTGCTTGGATCGGTCCGACTGATCGTTTTTTCTAAAACCCTTGCTTTTACTCGAATAGCTGGATTGTATTCATTATCAATAATTTTTACATAGTCAAAGACTTGATAATCATCCATTCCACGAATAACAGATACCTCATAATTGACTTTGACTTCATCATTATCTTTTAAGTAGGACAGTCCTTCGGCGAAAATAGTTGATGGAGTAGCACTGCTAGAAGAATAATAACCCATCACCTTTTTCCCGCCACGATCCGTTTTGGCTTCACGATTGTAAATGATATTGGAACCATCCGTTGTATAATAGATGCCATCATCATACTTGATCGAAGAGATATCCGCATTTGAACCTAACACTTTCACCTCAGTAAATGTAGTATAGATATCTGTTGTTTTATGAATCGTTTCGACATCATCGCCAGTCCTAAGTACTATACTATTACTAAGATCTGTTCCTCGTTGTTGATAAATATCAATGTAGGCGCGTTTTAGTTTTGAGTTATTGAATTCTATGACGAAATCCAATTCAGCTTCAAATGACTCTGCAATCGCAAAAATACGAGATTTTTTCGTATCACCCGTTCCGCTACAATCCGGCAATGCTGTTTTGTGAGGCAATTCATTGACTCTTATTTCCCAAACGGTGTTATACAATTCTCGATTCAAGTAGTAATCAATGGTCTGTGGCTTGTTGGACACATAACTATTGGCAATATCGCCGATCAGAGCTGTATCAAAGCTTTCACATTCAATTGTACGTGTATGCTCATCTTCTGCAGAAATACTCATAATCGTGAATAGATTGTTTTTCCTAGCCTCATCAACAAAGGCAATCATATTGTCTTCGATCACGAACTCGCTACCAGACATTTCCTTCGAAATTGTTAGTGAAAGAGTACTGCCTTGTTGGGAATACCATTGCTCATCATCAAGAAGGTCTTCATCTAGAAAAGAGGTGAGTGTATTGAACTGTTCGTCTATTACTCTAAAATACATTCTATCCCTCCTATAAATACCGTTCTCTCAGCGTTGCGGTCACAGATGGAGACTTGTCTGAAGCAATCAAGACTTCTGTTGTCCCCGGCTCAAAATAAAGCTTATCAGAACCGTTTGCAAGATAGTCATCAGCTGGCGTGCCGTTTAAAAAGACTTTCAAATTTTCCGTAATTTCTAGGTGGTCACCTGTCAAAAATTTGAGTGATTCTTCTTCCGGATTATTCGTATTTATTTTGGTAAATTTGGCATAACTCATGCCCAATGACATGCTTGGCCGCCAATTCCAAGAACCGAAAAAAGCGCTCATTGACTTAGCACGCAAGTTGGCTACATCATCATTCGTAAAACTTTTGCTATAACTCCAATTGAACTTCCAATTGTCACCAAAACCGCCAATCGAAAAGACGAATTTACTACCGATTTTCTTGATCACTACATTTCCAAAGAAATCCCGAAAATTGTATGGAATGTCACCTAGAAATACACGATTATCTCCAATGTAAAATGCATACTCTACTCGTTCATCCGTTGCCCGAGGTTTCTTAATATTGAACCCGGCTATAAAGTTGTTATCTGCATCTAAAATATTCCCCTCAAGCAGCCCTACTTGTTCTCTTTTGGGATTGCTTGATGCACGTTTTAAACCTACACGAAATGTCGCCTCCCAGTTCTCAATGGCATCATCGCCCAAAAATCTTGTAACACTTGGACCATGCCAGCCCTCTCCTGAACCGAAATCACTGACCTCCACAGAGTTTGACTTCCATGATACACGCCCAGAAAGTGCAGAAGTGTCTGGTGTATGGCGAATACGTGCAACGTTCTCTGACCAATTTCTATTCGATGTTCCCGTGATACTTTCGTTAAATATGACTGTGCTTTCTGCCATTGTAGAAGCATCTGTGTCTTCTACTGTCCCCAACTGGATGATTTTTTTATCAGTTAAAAGACCCAAATAATCTGTATCTTCCGTAAAGTCAATAGAATATCTGGATGGTGTTTTGAAAGTTCCGCTATTTATGATTGACAAAACTTGATTTGCTGAATGATATGTTTGCTCTTCTACAGCATAGGCAAACCCATCTGGAATAATAAATGTTAGGCTCCCTGTTGCTTCATTCATCCGTTCTAAAGATCTTACTAGTTTAGATTCCCCATCCAATTTTCCCAAATAATAACGATCTGGCTCGTGTGAAAACCAAATTCTGTGCAGCTCTTTATCTCTTGCTAATATAGAAATGTCGTCTTTAAAATCTCGCCAGTTCCCTCTTGTCGAAAAAACAGGCAAGGTTATTGTATTTGCTTCACTACGAGAATCTTTAATTTGTGACCCATAACCTCTTGCTGATCTTACCAATTCATTCGTAACCGGGGCGAAAAGCCCCATCTCAGGTTCCCCAAGTAAATCGAAATAATCAGACAGGATTAAATCGTCAAACTTTATAATTAAATCACTTTCCATTATAACAACTCACCTGCCATTCTTTTTCTACTGATATCTTTCCTGTTTTGTGCATCAGTTATAATGTCAGCTACTTCTTTTTCTTTCATTATTATTTTTAGGTTTCTCATGTCAGAACCTAATTGGTTGATTGCTTGAAGCATATCTTCAAATATCGAATTATCAAAGTTTACGCTAAACTCACTCTTTTTCGCTTCTTGTGTTTTGGTATTCGTTACACTTTTCAAATTTCTAACTAATGTAGAATCTTCCGGAATACCTACACCGTCAGCATACTTCGGAATGCCCAAGCGCCGCATGATCGATTTGGTGCGGCTTGCTTTATAAACTTTGGTTCCCCTCTTAGCATTAGGGATAAGAACATTACGTCCGACTGGAATGTACGGCTCTTTTCCTGGTTCATGTACAATTTCCTTATACAAAGGCCCAGGCTGATCATTTACGATCATATCTCCCCCTTTATGGAAATTGGTTCCCTCAGCCATAAAAGCTCCAGCAGCACCGCCAATAGCAGCTCCAGCGGTAGCAACCTTAAGTGTCTTAGTTATAACAGATGGCAAATTTATGAATCTTTGTACAGCTTCTCTTGCATTAAAAGCATTTGAGCTGGCATTATCATCCGCATTCAGATATTTCCTAGCTGGATTGTTTCTTGCGAAAATATCTAGTGCTGTTCCACCTGTCCTAGCAGCAAGTTGCGCAGAAGATGAATCACCATTCAAAATCTTCTTAGCTGGATTATTCCCGTTGTAAGTATTTAGTCCAGATTCTCCTTGAAGTAATTTCTGAATAATATCACTATTATCCCCGAATAGTTTCTTCAAAGTAGGCAGTACATTTTTATTGTAATCCTCAACAGAAATTGTTCCATCTTGGACTTTTGCCAGAATGTCCTCGTTATTCCCTAGCATGTGTTTGACGGGATCAGGCAACTCTTTCCAAGCGTTTAAGGATTCTTCAGAAGCAAAAACCTTCGTCATCAAATCTTCGTTATTTAGCAAAATATTCTTTTGAGAGTCAGGAAGTTCCTGCCATCCTTTCCAAGACGTTTCAGAATTAAGAATCTTGAACAACAAGTCATCGTTTTCACCAAAAAATTTCTTTTCGGAATCCGGTAGTTCTTTGAATCGTCCGTACATCTCATCAGATGAATAAATTTTGGTTAACAAATCGTAGTTATCAGCATAAAGTTCTTTGATAGTATCGGGAATTTCATCCCAGTTTTTCATTTTTTCCTCAGAGTCTTTAATCGTATTTAAGAAGTTGTAGTTCTTAGCATCTAAATCTTTGATCTCTGGCTGATATTCATCCCACAAACCAAGTTTCAACATCGTTTCAGCCATTACCTCAGGAGTGTTTGAATAAAGAAAAGCAGTCTTTGCTTCTAATGACAACTCATCCCATTTACCGGATTCGTCAAGTGCTTTGTACATCGTGATAGAAAATTCATCTTGCAACACAGCCTCTTTATCACTCCAAGCCATTCCATCCCAATACCCATTGGCAATAGCAGCTTCTCCAATGACTTTTTTAGCGTTGGAATCTAAGTTTGCATCATGAACTAAGACTTTCATATCATTCCATGTTTGGATATCTTTAGTAGCTTCTGTAACTATTTCAGTCGCATTAGTTTTAACGTTTCCATCTTTATCCAGGAGTTCTAAATCATTCCAAGTTTTACCAGCTTTTGTGGTTTGATCTGCAGTCCATGCTAAGGATTTCGCGTTTTTCTTAGCGTTCTCCGATAATTTAGCAGATAGATTTGCTGAGTTTTCTAATATCTTTTGATTCTCAGCAATGAACGCTTCTGTAGTGCCAGCGGCTTGATCAATCATCTGACCGTTGGCCAATGATATCTTTTCTGCTAGTTCAGGGTATTTTTGTACTAGTAACGCCATTTGGGCATCCAATGCATCGGTTGATGTTTCGCGCGCATCTTCGTAAAGACCGACCAGCATGTCAATTTCTTCTTTATTCAATTGACCAGTTTTCTCTAATTTACTCCTATAGTCATTAATATCTTCAGTGTAGCTGGCTTTGGTTTGTTGCCTTTGTTGTGCCAATGATTTTATCCATGCTTCAGCTTGTTCCGCAGTTGCTGTTTCAACATCACCTGTCAAGGCAGACATTACTTCTCTACGAGCATCCGCATCAGTGATTGCTATGTTAAGATACTCTTTTGCACTTTGGGTCATAAGATCTTGAACCATTTTAGCGCCTTGGATTGTAATCTCCCCATCTTTATCAACATACTGCTGTTTGATTCGTAGAACTTCCTCATTATTGGCTTTAACAAGTTCCATTACTTTCTGGGTTTCATCAGCTTTTTCATCAAGAATCTGACCAGCTTTTTCCTGAAGTTCAGTAGGTAATAAATCAACTGCTGTTTTGTACGCTTCTAGTTTGTTCGTAAGATCATTCTCGATAGTTGATCCTATTAATTGGAAGTTACTCACCATTGATGCGGTATCAGTATCAAAACCTTGCGCCATAAGATTAAATGTTCCTGATGCTTTATTTGTGTGATCCTGTACAGCTGATAGCGTAGTATCTGTAGCTTGCGTCACATCTTCTCCCCAACGTTGGACACGTTGACTAGAATTCCAAGCTTCTTCACCGAATAATTTCCATGCACCATACCCGACTGCAAGCGCACCACCAACACCAACGATACCAAGAATAAGCGGACCTAATGGACCGAGCGCAGCCGACATGGCTCCTATGCCTCCAGATCCTGCCGCCCCACTGGCTGCAGCTCCAAATTGTGTCATGGTGCCTGACCCACCTGCTAAAGTTTTTAGAAAGTCATTGGCGGAAATATCTCCATCAATAAATGATTTTTTAACCTCATCGATAGCTTTTTTCTTGGCCATGTTTGCACTTAGATCAATAAAGGATTTTCCTAACCCTCCAATTGTGCCACTTAATTTCCCGGTAATTGATAACAAAGGGCCAGCGGCCGCAGTAGCAGCTATCAATTTTACGATCATTTGTTGGGTTTTAGGATCCGCATTGCTAAACGACTCAGCTAGATTACCGATTTGTTTGATTAGAGGTTTGCTCGATTCTAATCCATCTCTCAATGCATCAACAAAAGGACCACCCAAATCAATAGCAGCGTTCACTGCCTCATTCCTAAGCATTTTTAGTTTGGATTCCGTTGTTTCGTAACGTTTGCCAGCTTCTTCAGCAAGTGCAGTATTTTCTCCGAACGCTTTGTTACCCATTTCTACTGCCCCAGCAAATACTCCGCTGGCATTAGCAGCGCGTAATAAACTATCACGCAAGCGTACTTCTTTGATGTCCATATCATCAAGAACAGCTATCGCAGATTTTCCTTTTTCCTCTGCATGGGCTAATCCCTCAACAAATTTCATCACTGCTTCGGCTGGATTTTCTTTGAACAAATTACCAAATTCAGCATTTGTCATCCCTGCAACTTCAGCAAATTGTTGTAATGAAATAGCTGCGTCATCCGCTTCTTTATACATCGCTTTAAGTTGCTTGCTTGTTAGACCCATTTCTCCTGCAGTTGATTTAAGATTCTTACCGCCATCTTGAACAGCTTTAGTCATTGATTCAAATGAAACACCGCTTTGTTTGCCTAATTCTATTAATTCATCAAAAGACCCCATTCCCTTTTCAGCAGCCAATTGCATGTTGATCATGACTTTAGAAAAGGCTGACCCACCTGCTTCGGCTTCAATACCTACAGATGAAAGAGCAGCGGCGAAACCTAAGATATCCCCTTCGGACATACCAATTTGAGCACCAGCCCCAGCTAACCGTAATGCCATCGCCGATATTTCAGATTCTGTTGTTGCAAAGTTATTACCTAAGTCAACCAATGCAGAACCTAAGTTGCTAAATTTATCTTGCGACATTTGAGTAATATTAGCAAAACGAGCCAACTCAGTAGCAGCTGTTTCAGCGCTCATGTTTGTTGACTCGCCTAGATCGATCATTACTTTAGTAAATGCAGAAACATTGTCTGTTTGAATCCCCAGCTGCCCTGCAGCTTCGGCAACAGCAGCTATTTCACTATGGGTTGACGGTAGTTCATTTGCAAGATTTCTTAAACTCGCTTCAAGATCATCGTATGAATAAACAACATTACCATTGCTATCCATCACTTCGTCTGATGTTTTCTTTACACCAGCAAATGCTGATTCCCAACTAATAGCAGCGGCAGTCACAGCAGTCACGCCAGCCGCAATAGGTACAGTTAAGCCTTTTGTCAAACTAGACCCTATGTCCCCTAGTCTTTTGCCGTTGTTTATTAAAACATCGCTTGCTTTATTGATTGAACCAGTTAAACCTTCATTTCTGATTTGATAGTCAGCAATCGCTCCTGCAGTATTTTGTAACTGTAGTTTATAGTTTGCCAGTTTACCGTTAGCATCTTGTAATTGGTTAGCCAGCCGTTTCGTGGAGTCAGTAGCTTTACCATCAACAAATGAACCATCATAAGCTTTCTTGAGGGCGGTCACTTGATTTTCTTGTGCTTTTATAATCTGTGTTAAACCATCGTATCGAGTACCTAATTTGCCAAGTTTGTTCCCTGCCAAGTCAGCAACTTTCATATTTGCTTGCATTTCTTTTGCTAGGTATTGTACTTGCTTTTTAGAATTAGCAACGCCTTTCCCAAAATCGGCATCATCCAAACCTAGCTTTATGACCATATTTCCTAATGGAGTTGCACCAGCCAAATCATCCGCCCCCTTTCCCTTTGACTAAATCAGACAATGGCTTAATTTCTTTGCGCTTCTTGTTTTTCTTTCCTTTTGGCGTTTGTTTAAACATAATTTCATAAAGGTACAGCGTATCTGTATTTAGAACGTCATTGATTGTCCAACTGGGATAAATCTTCAATATAGATCTCACAACATCTAGCTGTAACTCATGATGATCGGACGGACTTATTTTCCGTCCTTTTTTCCTTTTGGGTCTTTCTTATCTGTTGGATCTGATTCTTCCACGTCTTTTTCGTAACCTAAGACACGGTACATAATGATTTCCATGATCAAACCTCTGTCCCATGCATCGATACCATCTAAAAGGACAGTTCCGGTTAAATCTTTATCATCAAACAAGCCGGCTACAAACTCAGCACGGAATTCAGTAAGCACTCTGGCTGGAGGAGCAATATCATTGCCTTCGTCATCCTTCTTGAAAAGTTTTGCTTCACCATCCGTGTAATCTAAAGCTTTTGAATACGGTACGTGGCTTTGTGTGAAGGTCTTTCTTGTTCCATTGATCATTAGATCCAATCTGATTTCTTTTCCAATTTCTGACATGTATAATTCCTCCTATTAATCAAAAATAAAAAGGCTAGTCCGAAGACTAACCTTTGTCATATTACTGTCCGCCACCACTTGGAGGTGTAACAGCACCACCAAGAACGGCAGTTTTTAGTTGAGCGACTGCGGCCGTCCCAAATGCACGTAAGACTTTAACAGTTTTATCATTTTCACCAATAGTAATTTTTCGAGAAATTGCGTTGTAAACATACTCGCCCGCTTCAGGTGTAAAATCTTCATCGTTTTTCGTAGCCAATGAAAATCCATCACGATTAAACGAACCTGCTACCATAGCAAAAGCAACTGGTTCACCATATAAATCTTCTGCTTCAGCGACTGCAGCCATATAAGGAGGATCAGTTTCATCACCGAAACCGTCAATACCTTCCGCCATTTTGATCAATCCTAAGATTTCTTGTTCAACTTCAACAGGCACATCCAGTAAACCAAAGTTTGCAGCTACTGATCCGGTACCTTTTTTGGACAAGTAATATTCAACGTTACCAGCAAATACTTTCACCGCTTCTTTGGATAGTCCTGTTAAGTCGAAGGCAGTAGGTCCACCTTCTTTTTGTTTACCTTCTAAAATGTGAATTTTCGCTGTTGTATCTGGTTCCAATGCTGTGGTAAGTTTTCGAACCGATAATTTATCAAAGCCATAAGTTTCCATTTATAAATTCCTCCTAATAGAATAGACACCGATTAATAATCAGTGTCGTGAATTTGTGTATTTTTTCGATACCGCCTTGCATCCACAAAGCGTTTTGTTTCTGAGAAATATTCGTCAAGCCCACCATTTAACTGGGCATAACCAAAATCCCACATCGCAGCTTTCACTGCTTTAGCAATTTCTTTCGTCAAAATCCTTGATTGAGTTTCGACGTTAATTTGATAACTGAACGTTTGCGACATCTCTTTGTTGGCAGCATAGTAAGCACTAGTTGGTGGTCCAAGTGGTGTATCGATGATAATAAAAGGTTTGGTCGAATCGAAGCTTTCAGGTACTTCATAGAATCTAATGTTCTTTGCAGTCACCTCTTTTGCAATCGTAGGATCAGCAGATAAAACATTGTAGACTTCCATCATCATATCTTTCATCGTGCTAACTCCTCCAATTCTGACCGCATCTCTTCAAATGCAGATCCTTCTGTTTTATCAACAACCCCTTGTAATTTTCCCATCCCTCTAGGGCTAATGTACTTACCAAACCGAGTATAGCCAAATTCATTCAAATGCACTAAGCGCCATCTCGAACCTTGCCCCCAACCAACTTCGATCGTTTTAGGCGGTCCTTTTTTTACTCCGGAAACAATTACTGTGTCATGCGTTTCACCTGTATCCATGTAACTGGATACCGCCTCTTGCACATCTTGTTGCAGTTTTTGCCCATAGTTCTTAAGCGACTTATTTACGATTCGGTTGGTTCTTGCCGGACCAAGCTTGGCTTCGAGATTCTTTAGAATCTCATCCACGCCTTTAACTGAAACGCTCATGAAGTCACCCCCAAGATGATTTTAAGAAAATCGTTATTCTCAACATCTGGCGCAAAATCTACAATATCCCACACATCATCTTTGTATCGGAAATCATCCAAGACTACTTTATGCGCATTGTTTGGCAAATAATCTGTGAATGGATCCCGAATCTTGATTGTGACAGCTTTCTTTGTTCCTTTTCCGCTAAGAATATCCCTATCCTTAGAAGAAGGATTGTAAACTAAGCAAGTGCAGTAATACAATTTCTTGTTTTCTTGTTCACCCGGTTCAGGTCCATCATTTGGTTTTACTTCAAAAAAAGTAACCGGCGTATTCAAATCACCGGCTACAATTTCAGGACTTTCATATTTTGTTTTAATCGGCAACTTGATCACCTACCAAGTCAATTGAAGCATCCATGATCATCACTTGGAAATTGTCATAAAAGTATTCGAGTGCCTCGTTTCTTAAATAACGAGTACGCTCATAGACCAATTCTTTGCCCTTTTCATACCTCGTAGGATCGAACTCTCCGATGATCGATTTGATATCGGCAAACCCACTTTCCAGTTGCTTGCCGATATCTACGTCTTCCGAGGAATGAAAAATACGAAAGCGAGATTTGTATTCATCAATAAAGCTCTGCTCATTCATTTACTGTCACCTCCCTATTCTGCAGTGACAGTCACTTCACACTCCGTAGTCAATCCGTTAGCTGTTGTTGCTGTGATCTTAACCGTTCCTGCGCTGACAGCTGTAACTTTGCCTTGTTTTGGCGTAACAGTAGCTATTGCAGCATCTGAGCTTGTAAACGTCACTGATTTGTCAGTAGCCGTTTCTGGGTCAACAGTAGCAGTCAAAGTTTCGGTTCCCCCGACAACAAGAGAGACAGTGGTTCTATTCAACGTCACTCCTGTGGGGGAAATTACTCCCCCGAGCCACCGTCAACATCTGCAGGGATAGCAATATCATATACTTGAGCTGCATCGTTGTTTGTTGGTTGTCCGTTACCCAACATATCAATCGCATACAAAGTTGCACGTTTCATTGCAAAGGTTTCTTTGTAAACTGCAATTTTTTCAGGACGAGATTGAGTGGCATCATATTCGCCGTCAATAAATGCAATCAATTTATTTTCAGGAACATCTAAAGATTCGATGATATGATCTTGCGAAATGAATGGTAAGTTCGAAACAAAAACGCCGTTAGCATTTTGGGTTGTAACTCGAGCCACAATATCGTAATAATTAACAGGGTTTACAATCAAGTACACTTTGCCTGAAACCTTACGATATTTAGTCTCACCGTCAGTATCGTTGTCACCAATACGATGTGTGTATTTTGAAGCAGTTTTCAGTACCTTAGCAAATTCTTTTACCATAGTAGCAGAATCCTTGAAAGTCAAAGTACCAGCCGATGCTTTATCAGGATATACACCTCCAGTAACAGCTCCATCCAAATCTTTCAAAAGACCAATCGGCTCGTTATTACCTGTACCAGTAACAATTTTCACTTCCCAAATGTCAGAAACAGCTTCACGTAAAGATAACTGTACATACCGATTGATCCAACGAGGACCTAAGTCTAATGTATCATTAGAAATTAGCATGAATGCAGTCAATGCAAGTTGCGTGTACTCTGTCGAGTCGAATTCCGCATCAAGTTGCCCTTCTAAATCTTTGTGTAATGGTCCAAACACCGCCACACCTTTACGACGAGAACGAATGACCTTGACTTTACCAACGGTTGATTGGAAATTGATTAAGCGTAGCAAAGGATGATCTTTTTCTAAGTCTTCAAATACTTTTTCAAAGATCGTTTCTGGCCATACTAAATCTTTGTCAAATCCGCCAGCTTTTGAAACTTCATTATAGAATTTCGTTTCTTCGGCAGTCAGAGTAGGAATTCCACGAGCTTCTAAGACGCGATTGTCTGTTACATTTTTCAATTCTTCGTATTCTGCTCGTACCTGATTACTAGCATCTTCAGCAATCGCAGTCACGTAAGCTTCTGTTGCAGCACTCAATTTTTCGGGGGTGATATTCTCATCTTGGATAGCTGCGGTATAAGCGGCAGTTACTTCAGCTGTTTTTTTCTTATTGATAGTTAACATATTTTATTCTCCTTTTTTAAGTCTTCCGACTAATGATTTTTGTCTATTAAATGATTCAAGATTTTTCGCAATTTTTTCAACGGGTATTTTTAAATTTTGTATTACTTCTAACCCTTCTTGGCTTTCAAAAAAAGAACTCATTGCTTTCGCTACTTGATCTTTTACCAATTCTTCAAGGTTATTGCTGTTTTCTCTTTGTTGTTTTGGCAGTTCAAGTGTATCTTTTGCTTTTTCAATTACATTTTTCGAAAGCATGCCTGTCCCATAGCTTGCCACCAATCTTTGTTGCGTATTTGATTCGAACATAATTTCATCTGCAAAACCAAGATCTACTGCTTGTTCTGCAGTTAGCCATGTTTCAATGTCCATTTTTCGTAATATCTCTTCTTTGGATAAACCGGTTTTTTTAGTGTATGCCAAAACCATTGCATCATTAGCATTTTTCAGCACTTCACTCATTTTATCCATATCATGATAGTCTCCCCAACTTCCTGAAGAAGCGTTATGAATCATCATTCTGCCCACAGGACTGATTCTAACCGGGCTTCCTGCCATTGCAATGATGCTAGCTGCGCTATAAGCTGCTACAACATTGATTGTCACTTTACCTGAATATGCTTTTAAAATGGTGTAAATTTCTGCGCCTTGATCTACATATCCACCATAAGAATTGATTGTTACTTCAACATCTTCTCCATTGGTTGGCAAAGCCTCTCTCACATCTTTGGCGCAGGTTGATTCTTCTTCGTAATAATCGTAAATCCATTTTTCACTACTGGATATAATAGGGCCATTAATTGCAATCTTAACTGTCATAGTATTATTCACCCCCTTTCGTTACTTTTTCATAGTTTTTAGTCATGATCAGTTGTTGCCCTTCACCATTCGGCAATGGATCATAGTCAGTCACTTCACGCACTTCATCACGCAAGAACGTTCCAGAAGAAACGATCTTATCAATCTGAGTAGCGTTTTCCAGAATGCTGACAGGCAATACTTTAGAAACTTTGATACGCTCGCCGTTCTTGTACTCTTTTTTGGTAATAATCTTGGCCATCAACTCATCCTGAAGCTTCTTCATCAACGGTGCGATACAAAGTTTACGAAAAGCATCTAGATTAGAATCAAGGTCAGCTTTTTCACCATAAACAAGCGCCGTAGGAACTCCTATGGCGTTGGCTACATCATCGATCAACGATGTTTTCATTTTGTTTAGCTCATCCAGTGACTGATTGGAAACCCCTTGTTTATTGGTGTATTCCTCATAATCAATGTTCTTCACCTTTGCCACGATCGCAACTGATTTCGTCTTAAAGGCTTGGTAGATTTTATCGACATATTCTTGAAGTTTTTCTGTTCGAGTCTTGCCGTTTTCATCTTTCTTTTCGTTGGCAGTAGCGGTGGCATTGATAGACACCGATCCACGAATTTGGTTGTTTCGCATAGCAATTTCAATGATTCGCCCAAATAGCTCGGAATAGTCCTCGAACAGGCCTTTAGTAAAACGATCAAGCTTGTCATTGTTATATTCGATGTAGATTACGTCTGACATATTGAAGCTTTTTTGAAATACATAGTTCTTTACTGTTACGCCAGTAAACACATCATCATAAACGGCATATTCCGTACGAGAAAAATCATCAGCTATCAGCAATTGGTTATCTTCAGTAAAAATGACCAGCACTTCGTTATCGTCCATAAGTCGGTAGAAGAACTTTTCCCAGAATGTTGCAGCCGACATATCATTGTTGGGTCGAACATTCAAAATGTATTCCCAATCAGCAGTACCATCTTTGTTTTTGAATTTTACTTCCAGTGTGGACATGGTCCTTGCGACAAAATCTAGCACTGTATTCTTTGCCATAATTTTCAGATATGCTCGAGCGGACTCATCATCACCATAGACGAGATCAGGAATCCAGTCTGAAGGTTCTTCATTACGTATGGACTGCTTAAAGACATCAAATAAACTCACATATTTTCACCACCTTTCAATTGGATTAGATATATGGATCACCTTCACTTTCCGGCAAATCGCCGACCTGATTTATTTTGGACCTGTTCAGGTGGTTTCTTCTTGTAGCCCAAAGGTGTTGTAGTTACTGTAGTGAAATAAACGGTGTTACCAGCCATTACGTTTTTTGTTTTTCGCTCAACGTTTAGATATTGCGGTTTATACATAATGATCACTCACTTTCTGCATGAAACCCATTCAATCAATATTGCAATAAATAAAATAAACAAAAATATCGGTATCAGAATATACCAGTATTTAATAAAAAATTCTCTTTCGGTTAAATGAATCCAATCACTGAACATAACCTAGCCTCGCTTTCTAAAACTCAATTTCATCCAACATGTCAAATGCATCATCATAGTCGTAGTCAATGATTTCATCAGCACGCCATAGACAGTATTCAAAAGCCTTGAAGCCGTCTGTCTTACGACGAACCTCTTCTTTCTTCTTGTATGATTTATTCCCATCACCGTTAGTCTTAACTAGTACATTGTTTGTGTACCAGCGCATCAATGGATTATCACCAAAGATAATATGATTATTGGCGAAAGCATCTTCAATCCTTGGCGCTAGTAAATTATCAGCAGCTGTTGGGTTTCTAATCACTTCGATTTCAAATCCTTCCTCCAAAAACAATGGTCGCAATAAATCCATTCGGAAATTATCGGCTACTATTTTCGTTATACCGTATTTTTCACGTTGCTCAACAAACCATCCGACAACTGTTTTAGGATCAATTGTGGGTCCATCTATGACCGTCAGCAATCCTTTTTCTTCCCATTCCCTTATGGGTGCAAATTTTTCTTTTGAAGTTTCAGAAGCTTTACGAGAATACCCGTAGTAAATGTCCACAAATTGCTTTCTAACGAACGAATGGGTCTTGAATACATAATCATCCCCATCACGAAACAAAAGCCCACAAGCGGCGAAATCACGCAGACTGGCATAGTCTAAACCGCCAATGGCTTGTTTGCCGATTAGGTTTGTTGGGAATGGTCTGTTGGTTGCCAGAATCTCTTCACGACTAGCCACCGATCGTTCTAAGTCTGTGACAGGTAAATTCATACGTTTAGTCATGAACTCTTCTCGGTTGCTTGGATCGTCTTCCAAATCCTCGTATTCTTCCATAACAGTTTCGTAGAGATTGTCCGCATACTCAGATAGTGGCTGATGAAACATAGGGTTTGCTAATTCCCAGTTATCAGGATCATTGACCTGTTCTTCTGAATCAAGTTTGCAGATGAAAGGAAAAAGAGCATTGAAACGGACTGAACCGCTCAACACTCTTTTCGCTTTTTCTTTCATGTTGTCCAAGAATCCCTCACGAACATAACCGTCCGTCCCCACATAAAACTCCCTCGGGTTCGGGCGTTTACCAAGCCCACTAATATGGACTTTTACATCTTTGTTCGATTCGTATCGATGGATTTCATCAAAAGCTACTGCTCCATCACGCAATCCATCTTTTGTATCGCCATTACTAGTACGGAATTTTATTTTACTTCCAGTCTTTTTGCTCGTGATCACTGACTTCCCATATTCGAAAGCTTTTTGTAACGTCTTATTCCGTTTGATTGTATTGTATATCTCTTCGAATGAAGTTTTCGCTTGATCCTCACTATTGGCAACGATCGAAACGTTGTAGTCCATGATGCCGTGCATTTCAGTCTGAAGGAAATTCAGCACGACTGATAATAATCCGTTTTTACCACCGCCACGACCAAACATCCAAAGGAACTTTCGGTAGACATTCCGGTCATTCTTTTTGAAATAAAAAAAGATAAATGCGATTAAGAACTTCTGGAATGGCTGCATTGGGAAATACCATTTCTCACCATAAGCAATGCACTTATCAATCATCACATCATCGAAGTAAACATCATCCCGACTAAGAACATCACGTTCTAAATACTCAATTAAATCTGCTCGCTCTTTGTTAAACTTTATTTTCCCTGATTTGAATTGTTCGATATAGTAATCAACGTGTTTTTGATGAATCATGTTAGATCACTCTCATCGTAATCATCTTGATTATCAGTGACTACTTTACCGTTCAAATCATCAAGGTTAAGGTCTTTACCAAGAGCAATAATTGCACGAGAAATCGTAACTTTTTGAGCGATTGCTGGGTTAGTTTTAAGATACGTTTGAGTGCCGTTAAAGCCTTCGACAATTGGTCCGTATTGCTTAACAGCTTTATCCATTTTTCGATAAAGCCTAACTAAATCAAGGTATCTCTCAACTTTTTCAAGTTCCATCTGATCGTTTACGTCAATCTGTCTCAGCAACTGTTTCTTTAAATCTGACATCTTCAAAGGCTCTCACCCCCCTAGCAAAAAAATTTTAGTCATAAATTTGGACAGTTGACCCCTCCCACCGGTTCCCTAGATTGGGATTTGACCCCAAAATAATTCGACCGGGGGTATGTTGATCCCCACTTTGGTTTGATTTTATATTCATTTTTGGGATTCTGTTTTCTTTGTTTGTCACTCACCACCACTCATCGTCCCACTTTCTTTTCTTCGGTTGCCCACGATAGTTCATCCGATCGTGCCGCTTGTTGTGGCAGTCCTTGCATAACGTTCTTAGATTGTCTGGATCAAACGCAAGCTCTGGATTTGTTTCCAACTCTTTGATGTGATCAACTTCCAGTATCGAATCATACTGCGTGGTCAGTCTACCTTCGTCTTTACACCACAAACATTCGTAGTGATCCCTTTCAAGTATTGCCTGCCTTAGATTTCTCCACTTAGTCGATCCATAAAACCTAGCACGATCCGCTTTGGTTTTTACAACAGGTATCATTGTTCTTTGGCTAACTGCTCAACGTAAACATTTACCAAGGCTCGCTGTACTTGTAAAATACCATCCACGCCAAGCTGAGTCACATCCAACTTCGTTCGCTCTTTCAGAAGGGTTGCATTAACATGAGCCTCAAGCGATCGCTTCATCGTGTAGTAATTCAGTGCTGCAAGTTCATCCACCTTCAGTCCGTATGCGGTAATGACTTTCCAGAACAGATCCGCAATAGCATCCATGTCCTTCTCTTCTCGCAACTGAGTTAGCATCTTGATGAAGTCGTCTTGCTTTTCTGGAACAGATTTCTTTTTATGATCCTGTGGTTTCTTCATTGTCATTACTCCTTTTGGGTAAAATAAAAAGACGTCCAATAGGACATCTCTCTATGATTTATTTTATTTCTCTAACTCTTCCCTCAAAATCCTCTGGATTCGTGGATTCCTCGAATACCACTTCAAAATTACCTTCACGCATGGTCAAATACGAAAATACATGATTGAAAACAGCTTCCTGATATTCATTAAAATCTTCAGATTCTACGTCAATACTTTGTTGCGTAGCTAATAGAGCTATTGAGAATTTGACTAATACAGAACTCGAAGTACCAAGTTTGCAAACTCTGAAGTCTCTTGTCGCTGTATCTACAGGTTCTTGTTCTTCTATCGAAAAGTTTTCATTATTTATGGTCACCTTCATCACCCCCCATTCAAGTAAATCATACAATTTACAATAAATGAAAGCAATAACAAAAAGACAGCACTAGCGAATTCTGAAATGAGGAGTTTCACCTCGATTCAAAACATTGTGCTGTCTTTCGTATCCGTCAAAGAAGTAAAGCGATGAGGGATTAGCCCCCTTTCGGTATTTGGATTAGTGTGAGTAGTCCAACAACCGGCTCTCCGTTTCTTCTACGCTATTACTATAACCCGTTTAAATCAAGAAATATACACAGGCTTTGAGGTCGCATTTTGTGGCAATGTCAAAACAAACTTAATTGATCTTGGTCTGCTGAATAGTAGTCCATTTCTTCTTGCTTCTTCAAGCGTTCCTCTCGCCGTGCTTCATACTCATCCACGAATGATAATGTCTTGCGAATCTCTGTGTGTCGCTTTCTTATATAAGACACGCTGTAGCCTGTAGCATCTGCTATATCATAAACATCCATGTCATCAATATACTTTAATTTAACAATTTGAACATCTGCTCCGCTGAATGAATTGATTAATTCCATCAGTTCCGTTTTTTCTTTTTCAAGGAGCTCTAATTCATTCTCTATGATTCTGATGTTTTCTTCCAACGATGATGATCTTGAATTTTTTTCAAGGCGCACGTTTGCTAAATCACCGTTAACCCATCGATCTAATTCCAACCTACTCTTGTTAAGATTCCATTTCATGAAGAGTATTTGTTCTTCTAAGTCTTGGTAGTTTTTAAGCCATTGAAATCTCACAAACGCCACCCCTTTATGGTAAAATAGTCTTGTCACAGGTCACTTACCCAAAAGGTAGTGGCTTTTTTTATTTATCAAAATGTGAGTCATGTTGATGTTCTTCATCAATGATCAAACTCTTCAAGGTCTTACCAAGGACCCTTTTATTCAATGTTCCGTTCACCTTGGCTTTTTCCAGCAACTTACGCTTCTTCTTTTTTACTTTCGATTTTTTCTTTGGCAATGGCTTTCTTCTCCTTTTCATCTATTTCTTTACCGAAAATCACACTAGCAAATACTGTGGCAAAAAGTGCCACGGCTACTAACACTGCAAAGTCCATCATTTATCCCCCTGCTTCCATAGCATCTCTCACCAGCGGATCGTTGATAATAATCTTGTACTTCATCTGCTCATGCTGCAGCTGTTGTTCTAACTTTACGATTTGCTGTTGTTGGTCCACTATTGTATAGGATAGCCAACTTAGACCAGCGATCATCAGTAGCAGTATTATGATGATAGAATAACTAGTTTTCATAGGTTTGCTCCAGTAGGTTTGGGTTCTCCCAAACATTGCCGATAACTTCGATTGTCTCGTAATCTCCCCCCATAATTGTAGACAAAACGTTGCTTTCGTAATACCACGAGCTGGGAGCTTCAATATCAAAGGCTGGGTAACCCTCGTCCGCATAATTCTTAACCACACTGGTGTAGCTGTCTTCTTCGTTGCCCCCGTCAGATACTTTTACAACGTCGCCTTCAAAAATATCCACGCCGTTCTTGTCCTTTAAGCCAGTGGATTGCATGAGGTGAAATGATTTGTTTTCTCCGCTGTACTGAAGTAAATCCCCCAATGCTTTGAATTCTCTTAATTCATGCCATTCAACCATGTGAGCAGCTTGTGTTCCAGTATCTTTAAACCAACATCTAAATTTTGGTGCCATTTTATCCCTCCATCCATGATATAATCGCCACAGGAGGCGATCGTATGAAAATTACTGTTAATGCACGTGCTGCTATGAAATCTGCTGCGGAATACGTTTTAAATGATTTGGAGTGTCTACCGGTCGAGCTTGAACTGACAGACGATCCAAACGACTTATTAAAAACTGCGTCCGATATTACTAGTGAATATCAAGACGAGTTCTTTCGTTGTCTTGAAATGGAATTCAATTTTAGATTATTCCATAGTATTAGCGAACAACTTGCTGATAACGGAATTCATATTGTTCGCAAAGAAGACTCATAGTGGGTCTTGAATTACCTCCAACTTTTGCTTTAGAATGTTTGTAATGCTTTTATATTCTTTTAACTAACTCTTTTAAATTTTTAGGTATCGCCAGCAACTTTATAGTTGTTGGTTTTTTATTTGCTGAAAATGATTAATTAAAGTACTATTAAAAAAAAGGCACACTCCTAATCCAAAGTATTGAGGCCCAATCAATTTTAAACGTAGCCTTTCCAGTACCTCTGCTCCAATGGTGCTGGTTTTTTGTTGTGATTATTCCGTTATAGCTGACGATTGTGTAATTACTCTTTCATCCATTTTAAACATTGACTGAATACTTTAATGACCTGAGTTTCTTGTTTTAAATCAAGCCTTTTGAAATACATGATACTTTTCCTTCTAGCGGATAATTTACCGCCCTCTAAAGTTGATATTTTTTACAAAAATTCTTTTATATATGGTATTGTTTACATATTAAAGGAGGTTTAAAAATGTCAGAATTCGTTAAAAATACTGCTGGTGCCAAGATTTACACAGATGCTTCGAAACATGAACCACTAGAATTTAAGGATGAAGGTACATCTTATAACGTACTTTCAGCTGGTTTCATTAATCCAAAAAATTCATTTGACAAACATCCAATTGTAACCGTTTCTACAGACAAAGGTCCTGTCGCCTATACCATCCCACAAGAATTAACAGGTTGGGTAATTCAGTTAATCAACTTTGCCCAAAGTGACACTGCAGTTCTACCAGAAATAGTTGAATTTGGTCGGAATAATGGTAATGCATATGCAGAGATAAAATGATTTTTTATAAAGTTTATTTTTCAATCGTCCTCTACTTAAGCTGATCTATTTTTATCAGCTTAAGTTTTTTCTATTTCGTCGGATAACTGACTTGGTAAAATATAAAATATGTTACAATACCTAAAAGGAGGTATTGCTTTGGGAACTTTTTTAGCTTTTATTTGGTATATTTTTATAGGATTTATGCTTTATGGAATCATCAGGTTAGCAGTTAAACATGGGATTGCCGATTCTAATAAAGATAATCTGTGACATAGTTACTACTCTTTTAGGGTAGTTTTTTTATTTCGTTAGATAGTGAAAATATTTATTCAAAACTTTCTTTTTAATCATTTTTTTACATTGAAAATAAAATATGATATTCTGTTCAAAAGGAGTGAGTACATTGAACAGAAAAACTAGTTTCTACCTTTATCTGTTAGCCGCTTTTGTAAACCTTATAGCAGCTTTTTTATTTTTAACTTCATTTGGTGCCATTCCAAAAATTGCAGGGCTTTTATTTTTTGCCAGCTTTTGCGTCCATCTAATACGAGCAATGAAACTAAAGAAATCTGAAAATCATAACTGATTCTTATTTCATTTCGCTAGTTGACTATTTTGGTGGATTACTGACTAAATTGTTCTTTCTTTTCCACCATCAAGCTTGATCTGGTTATACCCCAAATCTACTGTAATGCTTTCCACGTGTTGAGGGGTTCCCCGCTCATATCCTGCTTCATAATGACTTTTTTCATAGTAACTAACGGTAGAAACTACAACTTCTGCATCCGGATTATTTTGCAATATACTAATCAAATCTTTTGCTTTCATGTTTACCCTCCTATTCCGCAATCTCTGTCGTTACTAAATTTTCATATCTACAAACATTTATAGTATTTATTTATTTTGTTTGTTTATTATGATATTTTATTTAAAAGGAGTGATTCTATGGCGAACAATATTGAATTTGAAGTTGAAAAAGTTTATAAAGGCAGAACCAACGAAATCTTTGTTATTACTGATCCCGAGACACAGGTACAATATATTCAAACAATTGTTATCGGTTCTGACGGAAAAGGCGTCGCAATTACACCAAGACTAGAGCCAGATGGAAGTATTCATTATAAGGATTAATTAGATCAACTTGTGTTGGTCTTTTTTCTTTCCAAGTTGGTAATTTCTTCCGCTTACTGACTAACTGCCACTAACGTATTTCCTTAAACTATGCAGTCCTTTACCACGTCTTTTCGTTTTGCGATCAATCCAAGTACCAGTTGTTCCCCAATAATCAATCATGCCTTTCGGTGTATTGATTGCAAATTGGTGATTATTTGGATAATGCTTAAATTCAAAACCTAAAGCTGCAACATTTTTTAATGATGAGTTACCCATACGATTAACATGTTGGGCTCTTCTTTCCTTCAGATACGGTTTAACATCTTTCCAATATTCGCCCATGTCTCCCATAAAATACCTCTTTCTCCCGATTCTTAACTAACAAATTTCTGATGAGACAACTTGAGTTCATCGTCGCCGATCATTGAATATTTCAATGTTGTATCGATTGATTCATGACCCAAGAAGTTCATCACTAATTCGATTGGCATCCCGTGTCTTCTTGCCAAGGTGGCTGCAGTTCGTCTGAATCTATGCGGATGGACATTTGCTACACCTGCTCGATCGCCCAAACGCTTTACAAGCTTCTGAACTCCTGCTGATGTCATTTCCTTGCCGACTGTTTGTCCGAAGAATAATGGCCCAGTGATATGTGGCACGTCTTTCAGATAATGATTTAACGCAATCTTCGCTTTTGCATTCAGGTATAGCGTTCGCTGCTTATTGCCTTTACCGATCACCGTGATTGAGTCATTTTCTTGATCGTAATCCCGAAAATTGAGTGAAACTAATTCCGAAACCCTACAACCTGTGCTAAGCAATAACTCAATCACTAAAGCTTCTTTGGAATTTGCTGTTGCTGATCGCAACTTTTCAACTTCTAGCTCGCTGAATTCCTGTTTCCTACGTTTGGGTACTTTGATGGCTTCTACTCTTGTTCCAGGATCTTTTGCAATATATTCTTCGTTGCATAACCACTTGAAGAATCGGACAATACAACCTCGTTCTCTTGCAAGTGTTCCTTTGCTCACATAATCGATCATTTCTCTGTTCGCAATAAACAATCGAATGTCGTTAGTAGTAACATCACTGAATGGCTTCCTAACGCTTCTCATAAAGAGATTGATTGTCTGCATATAAAAGATTCAAAGTACCGCTTGAAAGCCCCTGTATCTTCTTGGAAACAAAGAATTGCTTATATGCTGCAATATCAGAAGTTTCATCGTAAATTACGACTTCATTTTTCTGCTCATTGATCGAATACTTCGTACATTCAACTGTCAAAACAACTTTTAGAGTAGCCAGTTGGTTAGAATCCATTAACGGTTCAACATCCACCAAAATTTGGTTGATAAGTTTTTCTACACTTTTCAACAGCAGACCTCATTTCAATCTATTTGTTCAAAAAGTATCGAATAATCATCGATCTTTAAAGATTTTGCTATCTCTGAAACTGTCCGCAATTGAATGCCTGCTCTTTTCTTTCTTGCATTTTCGTGAGTTTCTCTTAAAGTTAAATTTTTATTTTCCAAGTGCCAGTCAACGTTTGTCCAAAACACTTCGAGAATGTCCATTTCCCCACTCCTTCGTTTCTTTGCGAACAGCAACACCATCTTTATTACAGACCGGACAGTTGATTGCTACTACCCGGCCAAACATATCTTTTCCCCAAATAATCCTTTCGCCTTTACATCGATTGCATTTCATGGGATCACCTACTTAATCTGGTTATTTTCCAACAAGTGAAGGTACAATAAACCAACATCGATCAATTTCTCATTCATGATTTGAGCAACTTCGCTAGGCTTAAACCCTTTGCCAAAGAGATCTTTTGCTTGGTTAATCACGCCAACGCTCCAATAGAATTTTGCATCTTCCAGAATAATTATTTTGCCGTCACTCTTTCCCATCCGAATCACCTGATAATTCTTTGAAGATCACTTCATCTTTTTTCTTGCTCCAAGTATCAGCGAATGGTGCGAAGTACTGACGAGAGATCTCAATCTGATCAATCAATGCATCTTCAGACATTTCATAAACAGCAGCTACTTCGGTAATTTTCTCGCCTCCTTCAATTTGAATTAATACATCACGAGGATTGATTGTAATACTGTCTGGTAACGGCAATGAGGTAGCGGTTTTGATGAATTCGTCAATGGTTTCTTTGGAAACTTGAATCTCAACCATTTCAATTTCTTCGACACCATCACCGACATCTAATGAAGTTTGTTCTTCTTTCAAGACTTCAATTGTTCCATCGCTATTTACTGCATAATTGACGTTCGGACGTTTAGTCTGTTTATTGATAGGAAGCGTGTAGCCGACTGTTTCAGGTTGGATAGTAACTGATACTGTCTTGCCTAAAAAGTCGCTCAGATCGTCATAGCGGCCTTTCAGTGATCCGTTGTTTACCACTAATAGCACTTCTACGTTTCCGTTAGATTTTGATGTAGCCTTTTTTACCTCTGGTCGAAAGTTTACTTGTTTAGTCATTTTTGTTTTCCTCCAATTTGTTTTTTATTAAGACAAAGTAACGCCCTTTGTTGTCTTTGGTTCCTGTTTTTACTCTGCATGTCACTTCATACTTCGATAAGCCACAAAACTCCGCTACGGCTCTCTTATTGCCCTCAAAAGCGATTTTGCTATCTTCAATGACTTGGATTGTTAACCCTTTACGCCCTGATTTGGTGACAGCTGTTTCACTTCTGAGTCGTTTCAATTCTTGCTGTACTGCTTTATTGGTGTCAAAGTCGTCACGCTCGGCAAGGTAAACCATTCGGGCAAGCTTGGCACGCTTTAGCGCTCGACGTCCTTGTTTGCTCGTAACCATCTTTGTACCCTCCTTGTCATAAGTGCCTCATTGATCGAACAGCAATCGGCGTTGAATTTTTCTTGCTGCTCCGTTCATTTGCTGGTCGTGTTCGCCACATCTGTTCCAGCTTTCGAGCAAGTGTTACTGCTTTCGATTCTGTACAGGTTTGGCTGATTTGATATTTGACATCGCCATTTACGTCCAGAAATTGAACATTCCATTCTTTAGACTTCTCCATCACTTGATTCCCTCCAATTTTCTCTTGCGGCGATCGCTTGCTCTTTTGCGCTGCTGACGAGCTGATTCAAAGCAACTCATTTCCTCGAATCTATTGGTTTTAGAATTGAACTTTGCGAATGTCACTGGGAAACCGTATCGGTTAGCAAACATCTTCATTTTCAACATCGAGATTGCATCTTGATACCCTTTGACATCAACTACCTTAACCAGCTTTCCTTCTTCATAAATGACGAAATCCGCTCGATAATGTATTGGAGCTACCTTAAAACCTTCACTATAAAATCCCTCTTGCAAGATCATATTTTTTTGCATTTCGCAAAAATTATCAGATATTGGCAGAAAGCTCATCCCTTTTTGTTTCAAGATTTTGTAGTATCTGGCTTCGGCTTTTGAATCAAAGAGAATGCCATCTACTTCATGTTTAGTATTTCCGTACTTACTTCTAGTTTTTGTAACCAATAGCTACACCGCCCTTAATCGTTTATCTGCTGTAGTTACGAACTTAAATGCGAATCCTTTTGAATTTTTAAATAATCGAGATACTATTCTTTCTCCATATGCGTTCTTCATTTCTTTTCCAGTCAAATTTGTAGTTAAAATGATCGCCTGATTTTGACGAGCTTCTAAAATCGAGTTCAATGTGTCATTATTGAAATTCGTACTACTGCTATAGGTAGTTCCTCCTAGTTCAGACCCCAAATCATCGATCACCACAAGATCGGCTGTTTTAATGTCTTTCATAAGTGAACCTTGAATTTCCTTTCTCAATGGCTCGTCATTGAATGAATACTTGATTTGCTCCAACAATTCACGATAGCTAATAAACAGACATTTTTTGTCGTAATCTGACCGCTTAATAATTTCCCAAGTAGCAGCCATGGCTAGATGACTTTTACCACTACCTGACTTTCCATTCAAGGCAAGGTGTTTGGGTTCACCACTCAGTACAGCTTCTACAAAACTTTTTGTGATATTAACAGCAGTCTCTGTTTCAACATCAATAATTTTGTAGTTATCAAAAGAACAGTCAAACAAAGATTTGTCGGTAATCACTGACCCAAATTTAAAGAAATTGAGTGTTTTGTTTTTTAAACTATCGTTGTAGATCCGTTCGGTTTCTCGATCTTCTTTTCGCTGCATATCATAGTAACCGCAAGCCATACAAAGTGGCGCACATCGTTCGGAACCGTCTTTGTTCTTTGCTTTGTACCCGTATAGCGGTTGTTGACATTTTGGACACTCGCCACGTACCACTAATACCTTGTCAATTAAAGATTTCATTTCAACTGCTAAGCTTTTCATGTTTCACCTCCACTAAATTGGTAAATCGTCATAATCACCATAGTTTTGGCTTTCCAACCGCCGACTACTATTTTTGTGATACGGATGTTTTTTCTGAGCCATCATCTTGTCATAATGTTTTCGCAAACTATCAGCAGAAAGAATATTTTTGTACCAAAAATCATCTTCACCTGACCAAACAATCAATTCTTGAATATCCTTTCCTGGTCGTTTGTCTTTTTCAATCATAAGACGAATCGTATTTGCCCATTTATCAAGATCAGGTTCTTTGATTTCATGGTTCTTTCTGATAACTTTTAACAGAGTATTCGATAATATTTTGCAAGGGTCGTCGTCCGCGTAAACGCGCTTTTTGCGTTTTCCTGACGTACTATCTTTTACATTCTTATCATTCTTATCATTATTAACATTCTTATTATTGTTCTGTTGCTGTTCACTTGCTGTTCTGTTGCTGTTCTGTTGCTGTTCACTTATGGGTTTTGTGTAACGCTCAAACCCTTGGTATTCCTCATAGTTCAGTACTGTAAATAGTGTTCCGTAATCGGTAGTTTCAATTTCGATTCGATTTTCCTTCACCAGTTGTTCAATTTTGCTCTTAATGGTGTTAAGAGAGTAATACTTGAACGCTCTTTTCTCCATGTAAGCCAAATCATTCTGTAAATTCCTGTATGATCTTAAATACTGTCCACGATTCAGATGGATGCCTGCAACGTTGGTGCCTTCTTTGGCAAAAACAGCATTTCCGTAAATGTAGAAGAAGATTCTAAACTTAACGACATCCGTCCAAATTGGATTTTCAAATATTTCTCTACTTGTTTGAAATGCGCCTTTCACCATGAAATCACCACCTTACAAGTCGTTCATACTTGTAAATCCGGTTATTCGTTGATTTGCCCGGCAATACTCACAAGTTCCACAAGCTTCTGGTTTTTCTTCACCCATTTTTATCCGTTGAATACGATCGATGTTGTCTCTTAAGTTGATTAACTCGAATGACATTTTATCCTCGTCCAGCGTGATTAACTTCGCTTCGCTAGGTGTCTGTTTAGAAACTGCAGCGATTATAGGAACAAAATCTTTTCCGCATTGCTGTTTGAGTAATTCGCAATAAACAGCCATCTGCAAGACGTACCCAAAATTCTCAATGAAGGTACACCGTTGACCGTATACTTCATTCCATTTTCTTTCATGAATATCTTTACTTGTTTTGATATCTACGAAGTAGTCATCTTCGAGATTTAAGCAATCAATCTTCCCCTTCCACTCGACACCAAATAGTTCCCCAGTTACGATCACTTCTTTTTCGCCTTGGTATAAATTCAAGAACGCATCTTCAACGATCAGTCGATCAATCATCTGTTCAGCAATTTTGAAATCTTTCAAAAGCCCATAGGGTTTCCGAGAAGAAAACATCCTGTTTTTATTTTCTTCCTTGAACTTTTCATGAACCGCTAGATCCTCAAAATAAGAATGGACGTAGTTTCCAACTAGTAAAGCGATTGGATCAGATGACGGTTGCCAGTCACCTTTTAGTTTGGCTAAAGCCGCCGCAGGGCATTTTAGGAAATTTTTGTATTGAGAAACAGACATGTATTGCCAGTCTGCTTCATTGCCGTAGTAATTATCATCATTGAGCTTGATCTTAGAACGGGTAATCTTCTTCTGGAAGGATTCCTTCATCGTTGGCACCTTCCTCTCTGTCAAAGTTAGGAATGATGCCAAGATCTCCTTGAACAGGTTCTGCTTCTTCGGCTGCTTTTTCTAACGATTCCAAATCAACTGGTTGTTCGTCCGCCTCCTGCTCAACAGCCTCTTTCGGTTTCATCAATTCTTCGATTGGTGCTGATTCTTCAATCGGCTCTGCTTGCTTGATGCCCATTTTCTGTTGTAATTTATTTTCGATTGCTTGAACCTTAACCGGTTCTGCAGGTTTAATTTCACGATCATCAAATTCATTTTCAAGTGTATCTTTTGCAGCTTGAACTAATAAATCATTGTCATTGCTCGTGTTGATTAAAGCTTTTGCTGCTCGGTTGATTACCGTACGCTTTGCCATTTCTTCCGGAAATTCTTTTTGAGGTCCAGATCCCTTCATTTTTGACTTAGCCCAACTCTGATCAATTTGCTTCTTGGTCATAACTGTTGTAGTCTCTTTGCCATTAGCAAGCTTGATCACTACATAAGCAGCAATAATTTCGTTATCAAGATTTTCAAAACTGGTTTCGTGTTTAGTTACTACCATGTTTGGTCCATCCATTCCCACTTGAAAATCATCGCCTTTTCGGACCACTACAGGAGTGATGTCAGCTCCACCTGTTACACGATCTAGTACTGCCATGGTGCCAAAATATGAACGCATAAGCTGTACTTTGTTTCCATACTTGATGAAGTAGCATTGTTTCTTCGCAGGCGATAATCCTTGGATAACCATGTCTAACAAGGCATTGGAAATTGATGTCTTCGTTTCTTGGTTGTTAGCAGCAGCTTGAAGCAAGTTGCCGGCTGTATTATTTGTAAGTTCAAAGAAAGCACTCTTCAATGCATTCTGGGGGCTGTAATTTGGTGGCATTTCTAACCCTTGATCTTTTAACCGATCTAGATTGCCAATTACTTGCTCGTCTAATGAACGTTGCGTTGTTTGAGTTAAATCATTTGCCATTTTTAAATTCCTCCAATATTTATTTTTCTGTAATTTTCGTTTACGTAGTCGATAATCTGATCTTCATGAACTAATCCCAAATCAGTTGTGTAGACGATGTCGCCTTTGTATAGTGGTTCGCCTTTCCAATCAACAGCGATCTGATTTGGTTCAATCTTTGGCTGTTGACGAGCGCCTAATGAATCAAAATCATTCATGGCGATCACCAGCGTAAAAGATCATTTTCCGCAATTCGGATTTCAACTCTTCAATTCGTTTTTTACAGGATTCCGCAATCAGATCCCTAATTTGACCTTGAATATCTTTGATTCCTAAATCTTGTTCAATATAAACTCGATGGCATCTATACTTGGCATCTTCTTTAAAATAGCCACTGCCCATGAAGTGAGTAGAAATGCCTATTTCGATGTCATTCATTAACTCATTACTGACAGGATGCAACGCAGGTGTTTTTAGACTTATTAGCAAATCTTCCGCCTCGTTGATTTGATCAATAATGTGTTCCATTTTTCTTATCTGTTTTCTCGCTCCTTCTACCACGCCCATTGCAATCCCTCCTAGAATTCCCAAAACAATTTGTAACGTCCGTCTTGTTCTACCAGATTGTCCACACCTTCATTCTGAAGTTGAGACAAGAATCCTAGCGTTAATCCTTTACTAGCAATTGTGATGCTTGTGCGCCCTTGGCTAGCGGCAGTCATGATGCTATCGATTACTCGCTCTTGAGCGTTCCCAAGCATTGCTGTATAGATGTCATCGTTAAGTCCTGTAATAGTAATCATTTGAAAATTTCCCCTCTCGTGCTACAATGTAGCCAGATATGTTTCGTATGCGACTCTATGCTTGCCGGCGGAGTCGCTATTTTTTTATATATAATTTCTTGATCTCCTTGAGACGTCTGCCACATTTAGTACAATAAGGGCCATTCCACGGCTCACATTTTTTCAATTCTGTGGCATTGATAAGCGTTTTTCTATTGCAGCTCTTGCATTGGAACTGATGAAGCTTTTCTTCTATCAGCATTTAGTACTCCCCTCCTTAACCGTCTCCTATAAGCAATCTCGTCATACTTGATCAACCACCACATGATTGACACTGGTAATGCAACGACCGCCCAATCTGGCAAATGACGGTGGTTACCGAACCAAACCCCCAAGAAAAATATAGTGATGATGAATGCTGATCTTCGTAAACCTTTCATAAAATCACCTCAATTCTATTTGCCGATTCAACCGACATTTATAAAGTAACTCCTGATACCTTTTGAGATCTCTAACTAGCAAATCTCGTTGAGAATCGCTCAGTATGCTTTTACGATCGTGTAACTGATCATGCAAATTTCTAACTTTTTCTTTGGCTAGGGTGTCGATCAGCAGCTCTTGTTTTAAGGTGTAGTTCATGCTGTAGCACCACCAAGTACCTCGTGTGGCGATAATTTATTGGTTAAATACTTGTTAGTATCTTTCCACTTTAAGAACCATAAGAATGTTTGATAATGAATAAATGTGGTTGATGGCCCTGGGCGAAGTAAGCCTTCTGCGAATTCAGGAATTTCGTCCATCTCCTTGCAGTATTGCAACAAAGTCGATTTTGACATTCCATGAAATTTTTCTAGGATAAGCCCTTGCCGATACCAATCATCTGGATTTGCTTCTTTTTCAGCAGATATGATCAATTCTTTTAAAGTCGGCTTTTTCAATTCGATCCCTCCTATCTGATTTTGTAATGAGCAATAATGTCGGTGATTTGTTTCGGATGTTTTTCTGGGTTGTTTAAAACTCTCCGAAGATATTGTTCAGAAACATTCAATGCACTTGCTACATCAGGGATAAGCCATCCTTGTGTATTGAAATAGTCCAAAATCTTTTGAACAGTTTCCTTTGATGTTGCCATTCTATTCACCTCACTTGTAAACTTTCGAAACAAGTTTAACAACTGTTTAATAAATTATGTTGACTTAATTAACATGTAGTGTTAACATTAGTCCATAGTTAAATAAGACATATAAACATTGATTTAAAAGCTTTCTTGGCGGTTGGCATTTATTAATCAAAGGTGTTTTTGTTGTCTTTATAGTTGTTAAACTTGTTTACAAGAATGATATTAACACCTATTGTTAAATTAATCAACATTTATTTAACAAATAATGTTAAATATTTTTCTTGAACGAAAGGAATATTGATATGACAACGTTTGAGAGAATAAAAGAATTAGCAAAAAAGCAAGGAAAATCATTAAACAAAGTGGAAGAAGAATTAGGATATGGTAGAAATGTACTATATAGATTAAAAAGTTCTAACCCTTCCGCTGAAAGATTGCAGGAAATAGCCAATTATTTTGGGGTCTCTGTTGATTATTTGTTGGGTAGAACGGATAATCCTCATAATGCAGAGTCTGAAGATGAATACGATGACTTAGTTATGATGTTTCGAAAAAACGAAATGGAAATACCTGAAGAGAAGCGGGATGAGTATAGACGAGAAGTTTTAAAGCTCATGGATTTTGTTAAATTTACGATGAAAGAATTAGATGAAAAGAACAAAAATAAGTAGGTGTATTTGATGGATGTTGAGGTATCTGAGCGTATCGAAAGTAATAACTTGTTACTCAATAGATTTTTATTAGAAAACGATATAGACCCTATTAAATATAATTGGGAAATGTATTTTGAAAAATTTATAGCTGACAATAAAATTGAATTTATAAATAATCCTCCTAGATTGTCCTTAGATTTTTATTCCGGATTCACAGTTAAAAGTAATTATACAACAGCAATTTTTATTAACTCAAAAATGGTTTTGGCTCGTCAACGTTTTAGTGCAGCTCATGAGACGGATCATATTATCTATGACTTTGATGAAAATAAACCTACTCAAAAATTCTTTAATGTTGAGGAAAATACGGCTTTTTATACTAAGGAAGAATTAGCAGTTGAAAGATTGGCAAATGCGGGAGCTGGAGTTAAAATGCTTCCTGACATAACTATTGTAAAGTTTATGGAAACAGACATTTCTTTCTATAAAATGGCAGATGCTCTTGGAATGTCTTTTCCGGCTCTCTATACTAGGCTGGTGCAATTCTGTCAAACTACACTAAACATAAACGATTCTTCAGCATCAAATCTGATTCAAAGATTTCAAAACAATAAAGATGATAAGTATTTTATACATCAGCGCCTTTCTGGTTGGGGAAGTACAAAGAAAAAAGAAATTGAATACGCATACCAGAATAGTTTATAAAAAAATACCCCTACCGAAGTTCCAGCTTCGATAAGGATTACTCATTTCTGAGAGACTACAAAATTATTATATCAAAGAAATGAGGAAAAGAAATGAAAAAAGTAGTATATGGGTTGCTATTTGCCACTTTAGTGCTTTCAGGCTGTGGCAGTCAAGGTGGCGATGGTGGTGATGCAATGGAATCAAGTTCTTCATCAACAATTGCAGCTTCTTCAGAGAAGAAAGTTGATATTTCATTAAAACAGCCTAATCACGACTTAGAAAACAACAAATTTAGTATTTCCGGTAAAACTGAACCTGACACAAAGCTAAAACTGTATATTGAAGATAGCTATTTAGAAACATTGATCAGCGATAACGAAGGAAACTTTTCCTATGAAAACTCTCTCCCAGCAGTTGACAACAGATCTTATAGAGTTGAGGTTGATGATTCTATTCAGTCTGTTATGGTGAAGTCTAAGAAAACGCTAGAACTCGAAGCTATGTCCGAAGAAGAAAAAAAGCAAGCTGAGGAAAAAGAAAAAGCAAGACTGGAATCCCTAGCTAAAGAAGAACAAAAGAAAAAAGAAGAAAAACAAGCTGAAGAGAAAAGAAAACAAGAAGCTGAAGAAAAAGAACGCAAGGAAAAAGAAGCTGAAGAAAAGAAAAAGCAAGAAGCTGAGGCCAAAAAGCAACAAGAAGAGAACGATAGAATAAACGCCATAACGAATTCTTCCAGAGAATATCAAAATGCGGTTTCCAAGGCAGAAGATTATTTAGATTACACCGCATTTTCAAAATCCGGATTACGTGACCAACTAATTTTTGAGCAATTCCCTGAAGATGCAGCGCAATTTGCTGTTGACCATATAGTAGTTAATTGGAATGAACAAGCCTTATTAAAAGCCCAAGACTATCTGGATTATTCTTCTTTTTCAAATCAAGGTTTATATGATCAACTTTTATTTGAAGGCTTTAGTGAATCCGAGGCTCAATACGCCTTAGATAATTTACCAAAATAAAAAAAGCACGCCCCTCTTTCCTGACAGTCAGGGGGCGTGCAAACAGAAAATAACCAATAGGTTACGCCTATTGTATCAGAAAATAGGAGTTGTTAAAAGTGTGGATTGAGAAACTAGCGGATGGAAAATTCAAGTATGTAGAAAGATATAAGGATCCGTACTCTGAGAAGACCAAAAAGAAGAGTGTTATACTCACAAGCGATTCTGCTCAAGCCTCTAACAAGGCACGTAAGCTATTAGAAATAAAGATTAACGAAGCTATTAATGAGAAGAAAAAAGAGCGGATCATGTTTCATGATGCGATTGATCAATGGTACGAAGGGCATAAAAAGCCGCTTAGAAATAGTTCCAAAATGGCGTATAATGCAACAATAAAATCAGTTAAGGGTATGATCAGTGCCGATGTTTGGGCAGACAATATTGACGCTCCCCTTCTTCAAACTGCATTTAACAAACTTGATTACTCAGATGAGTATCTAAGTACAATAAAATCTATATTCAACATGGTGTTTGAATACGCTCGTAGAATGGGCTACGTGGATTTTAATCCAATGGCTGACGTTATTATCAAGAAGAGACCAAAGACTCGTGAGGACTTCAAGAAGCTCGAAAACAAGTACTTAGAACGTGAAGAAGCTGAGAAATTAATCGAGGAACTTTATCGTAGACCATCAACTTATCGTTTGGCTAGACTGGCAGAATTTATGTTCTTAACTGGTATGCGAGTGGGTGAAGCTACAGCAATGCAGCCAAATGATTTCGACTTGGTTAATCGCCAAGCTCATGTAAATGGATCAATAGACCGAACTGAAGGCTATCGCAAAGGTATTAAAGGACCCGTTAAAACAAACGCATCTTATAGAACAATCGATATCACAAAAAGGACAATCGATCTCGTTCATCGAACCATTGATGAAGTGAGTTTGGATGCTATTGAGAATCCTAAATTTGAAAAATTGAACTATCTATTTGTAACCAAGAATGGCGTTCCTGTTCAAATTAATTCTTTCAACCTTGGTTTGAAAAAAGCTGGAGCAAGAGTTGGGCTTGAGCATAAGAATTTATCCTCGCATATTTTTCGTCACACTCATATTTCTTGGCTTGCCGAAAAAGGCTATCCGTTAAAAGCAATCATGGATCGAGTTGGTCATGAGGATTCCAAGATTACAAATCAAATTTATACACACGTCACTAAAAATATGCGTGCAAATATACTGGAAGATTTGGAAAAGGATGGACTTTAAACTACAATTTATTGCCCCTTTCTTGCCCCTTCAAGCTATATGTATAATACAAAACCCGTTAGAGCCTTAGAGCCCCAACGGGTTTTTAATGAAGTTATTTCACTGCGTCTTTAAGAGCTTTACCTGGTTTGAATGCAGGTACTTTGCTAGCAGGGATCTTGATTTCTTCACCAGTTTGTGGGTTGCGTCCTTTGCGTTCTGCACGAGAACGAACTTCAAAGTTACCAAAGCCGATCAATTGAACTTTTTCACCGTTAGCTAAAGCGTCTTGAATTGTTGAGAATACAGCGTCTACTGCTGCAGTTGCATCTTTCTTAGTTAAGTCAGTAGCTGCTGCAACTTTTTCGATTAATTCTGCTTTATTTGCCATGGATGGTTTCACCTCCTGATATTTTTTTTGATGTCATGCATCAACAAAAATCTTGAGTGGTCCAAGGTTTTTGTCAAATATTGATTACCATCAATATTCTGATATAACGTTATCATAAGAACCTTGTAATATCAAGGATTTTAACGTTTTTAGGGGGTTTTTTTTTGGTTTTTTCCCATTTTTCTAGAAAAGGACAGATTTCTTTGTAAAAAGAAACAAAGTATGATAAAATCTCTATTTTCTTCTGCGAGGAATGATCCGAATCGGCGTTCCTTCAAAAGTGAATGCCTTGCGGATTTGATTTTCTAAGAAACGTGCATAAGAGAAATGCATCAGTTCTTCTTCGTTGACAAAAATAACAAAAGTTGGCGGTTTGACAGCTACTTGCGTCGCATAAAAAATCTTCAAACGTTTGCCTTTGTCTGTTGGGGTTGGGTTGATTGCCACAGCGTCCATAATGACGTCATTCAACAACGCAGATGGAATACGCATGTTTTGATTCATGCTGACTTCTTCAATCAATTGCGGCAGCTTATTCAAGCGCTGTTTCGTCACTGCGGAAACAAAAATGATTGGCGCGTAATCCAAATATTGGAATTCGTCTCTGATTTCTTCTTCAAAATCACGCATCGTATTCGTTTCTTTTTTCAATGTATCCCATTTATTGACAACAATAATGATTCCACGTCCTGCTTCATGGGCATAGCCAGCGATCCGTTTGTCTTGCTCGCGAATCCCTTCTTCAGCGTTCAAGACCATCAAGACGACGTCTGAGCGTTCAATGGCCCGCATCGCCCGCATCACACTGTATTTTTCAGTAGACTCGTAGACCTTCCCTTTTTTACGCATGCCGGCGGTATCGATCATGGTAAATTCTTGACCGCTTTCGCTGGTAAAATGGGTATCGATCGCATCACGAGTCGTTCCTTCGATATCAGAAACGATCACTCGCTCTTCCCCTAGAATTGCATTGATCAAAGAGGATTTACCGACATTTGGACGACCAATCAAACTAAACTTGATGATGGAATCATCTTCTTCTTCTGCTTCATTGGTGAAGTGTTTGACTGCTTCATCAAGAACATCCCCGATCCCTAATCCATGACTTCCTGAGATTGGGTATGGATCGCCTAGACCCAAACCATAAAATTCATAGATGTCGGTACGCATCTCGGGATTATCAACTTTGTTGACGGCTAAAATCACGGGTTTGTTGCTTTTGTACAGCAAACGAGCCACAAGCTCATCAGCATCGGTTACTCCTTCACGAGCACTCGTAATAAAAACAATGACATCTGCTTCATCGATGGCGATTTCTGCTTGATGCTTGATTTGATCCATAAACGGCTCATCACTTAAATCGATCCCACCTGTATCGATCACGCTAAACTCACGGCCTAGCCATTCACCGGTGGCATAAATACGATCTCTGGTCACTCCTGGAGTATCCTCAACGATCGAAATTCGTTCTCCAGCTATCCGGTTGAAAATGGTCGATTTCCCCACATTCGGACGTCCAACGATCGCTATTGTTGGATTTGACATTTTTTACCCTCCATTTAAAAAAGCAGTCCTTGTACGCTGCTTCTTGTATTCAATCTTACTTAGTTTACCTAAAGCCATGGAAAGTTGCAAGCTTTCCTGGCAAACAAAAAACCAGCTTATAACAAATTCAAACATCGAATCGTTATAAGCTGATGGCATACAATTACTCTTCGTCGCTGTCTTTTAAGGCATCGCCTAAGATATCACCCATAGTAAAACCAGTTGATTCTTCTGGCAATTGATAGTCGTCCTCTGAAACCTCTTGTGTTTCATTGGTGTTTTCGGCTTTTTCTAATGCTTTGATACTTAATGCGATTCGGTGTTCTGAAGGGTTCACTTCAAGCACTTTCACTTGCACTTCATCACCTTCTTGTAAGACTTCATGTGGTGTCGCAATGTGTTTATGGGAGATTTGTGAAATATGGATCAGCCCTTCAACACCTGGGAAGACTTCCACAAACGCACCGAAGCTTGTCAAGCGTTTAACAGTCCCTGTCAAGACACTGCCAACAGCGGCTTGCTCTTCAATATTGGTCCAAGGTCCAGGCAATGTGTCTTTGATCGAAAGTGACACACGTTCTTTGTCTGCATCAACAGATAAGATACGCACATTGACGGTATCGCCAACAGATAAAACGTCACTCGGTTTGCCAACATGTCCATGAGAAATTTCAGAGACATGGACAAGTCCATCGATGCCGCCAAGGTCTACGAAGGCACCAAAGTCGGTCAAACGCGCTACTTTTCCTTCTACTTCTTGTCCTTCATATAAATCAGCTAATAAAGCTTCTTTTTGTTTTGCTTTTTCTGCTTCGACAACTGCTTTATGAGAAAGGATCAAACGGTTTTCTGAAGGCTCGATCTCAACGATTTTGAAGGTCAATGTTTTCCCTTTGTAATCTTCGAAATCCGCAACAAAATGGTCTTCGACCATTGATGCTGGGACAAACCCACGAACACCTACATCAACCACTAACCCGCCCTTAACGACGTTGGTGACTGGTGCTTCAATGATTTTTCCTTCTTGGAAATCTTTTTCGATATCTTCCCAAACTTTTTTCGCGTCTAAGCGACGTTTAGAAAGGAGATAGCTGCCGTTTTCTTTGTCTTTACCAATTGCTGAAATCACAACCAATTCTAAGACATCCCCAACTTTGACTGCTTCGTTGATGTCTTCAACAGGTAAAGTTGATAATTCTTTTGCAGGAACAACGCCTTCAACGCCGGCGCCTTCGATCCCTACGATCGCTTGTTTATCCTCAATGGCCAATACCTCACCTTTAACGATATCTCCAACTTTTACTTCTTGGAAATTGTCTAAAGCGGCTTCCATTGATTCATTTCCACTCTCAACCTGATTATTTTCAAATTCTGTCATCTCTCATGTCCTCCTAACCAACAATTCTGCAATAATTGCACTACATCTTTTAGTTTAAAATAGAATGAAAAAAAAATAAAGCGATTTCTCTTATTTTCCTAAAAAACTACGGTTTTTTCGTTAAAAAAGTCTTTTCACCTCTGTTTTCTTACTCACTTTCATCTTTTGGTTTCGAAAAATAAAAAAACAATGGGGAACACCCATTGTTTTTGTTAATCAATTTTTTCTTTGATGGTTTTTTTTATTGCTTCGACGACTTGCTCGATCGTTAAACCAGACGTATCGATTCGAACCGCATCCTCCGCTTGTTTCAAAGGGGAGACTTCTCTGTGAGAATCCAGATAATCTCTTTGCTGGATCTCTTCTTTCAACGTCTCATAATCGGTTTTGATCCCTTTTTGCTGATTTTCTTTAAAACGGCGCTGTGCGCGTTCTTCCACACTTGCTACCAGAAAAATCTTGACTTCTGCTTGTGGTAAAACCGCCGTACCAATATCACGGCCATCCATCACGACACCGCCATCTTTAGCGATCATCTGCTGTTGTTGGACGAGTTTTTCGCGGATCGCAGGGTATGCCGACACCTTCGAAACTGCGTTGGTTACTTCTGGCTGACGGATCGCTTCTGTGACTTGCTCTCCTCCTGCAAAGACCTCTTGACCGTGTTCAGTCGGTTCAAAAGTGATGGGGTATTGATCGATCAAAGCAGCGATCGCCGCTTCATCTTCAAGTGAACAGCCCGTTTTTAAAGCTAAATACGTGATGCTTCGATACATGGCACCGGTATCCGTATAAATAAATCCCAGGGCATTCGCGATGATTTTTGCCACTGTGCTTTTCCCAGATGACGCAGGACCATCAATAGCGATGTTGATTTTTTTCATTTTTCTTACTCCTCGTTTCCCAACGATGTGTATTCCTTCATCGTTTCTGCTTATCGTCCACCTTGGCTTCTCTCTTTCAAGAAAAAAAACCGCCAAAGCGGTTTTTTATTTAATTCGTAAGGTGTCGCCAGGGTAAAGCATGTAGTTGTTTGGATCAATTCCATTTAATTGATATAGGGTTTCAACTGAGATGCCTGTACGGGCTGCCACTTGTTCAGGACCTTCGCCAGCTTGGACTGTCGTGTATTCCTCGGTACCAGTTGCGCCTTGACCTTGATCAGTTTGCGTATTCTCTTGTCCCGCATTGTTTTCTTGTTGCGCCGGTTCACTACTTGATGGCGTCGTTGAAGCTGGTGCAGAACTACTGCTACTTGATGAAGAACTTGATTCACTTGTTGACGAACTCGTTTCACTTGTCGATTCCGTCGTTGATGATTCCGTCGTTGATGATTCGGTTGTTGAAGACTCTGTCGTACTTTCTACAGTACTGCTCGAACTTGCTGTGGTTGGGGCATCATTGTTATGGTTCAATACCCAAATACCGGCACCAACCGGAATTGCCACGATCAAGAAAAGCAAAACTAAAACGATCGTCAAAAAGAGTGAATTCCCACGCTTTTGTTTTCTTTGTTGGGATCTTGATGCAGAATCATCGTATTCTGTATCATAGATTGGTTGTTCCCACGGTTCTTGATTTTCTGAATTGTAGTCATTGTCTTTCTTGCTCACTCGTATTCCCTCCTAGTTTCCTTCCGATGTATTATACCATAGGTAAATAAAAACTGTCCTACAAAATACGATTCAATTTATATCTTTAAAAATTTTTATTAAACGTTCCTGCCAATGATGGGCTTCCTTTTTCTCGGGCAGCTGTTCTTCACCCGCTATTTCGATCCCGTCATTGTCGCAACAATAAGGATTCTCCTGGGCTTCCTCTCCGAAATGCGCCAGTAAAAATTGTCGGCGACAACCTGTAAAATGAATATAAGCCAACATTTTCTGTAATTGTTCTTGTTTTTGCTGTTCATTGCGTTTTAATGTTTCCAGCCAAAAGGAAGTTCCCAACTCTTTCATTTTTTGCTGCCACTTTTCTTGCAACGGTGTCAAGGGTTCTTTCCTCTTCTCCTGAACCGTTCGTTCTAAAGCAAGGCGTTCTTCTTTATTTTCTCGCTGAAAGAAGTAATGGATCTGCTCATCATGTTCCTGATAAAGCAAAATCGCATTGCTTTGTTTGCCGTCACGACCAGCTCGCCCGATTTCTTGACTGTAATTCTCTAACGAATCAGGTAGATCATAATGGATCACAAAGCGAATATCTTCCTTATTGATCCCCATCCCAAAGGCATTGGTAGCAACGAGTAATTTTAATTTATTCTGAGAAAACTGCTGCTGCAACGTTTTTCTTTGATCACTCGCGAGACCACCATGATAATAGCCTACCAAATAGCGCTGACGCAGTTTGTTATAGACTTCTTCGACTTTGCTTCTTGTGGAACAGTAGATGATCCCAGCCCCGCCTAAGCGGCTGAGATAGTCTTCTAATGACGCATCTTTGTCTGTCGTTTGCTCTACGAACAAGCCGATATTGCTGCGGTTCATCGAATAACGGTAGACATTGGCGTTCTTTGCTAATAATACTTGCCGTATGTCTGCTTCCACTTGTGCTGTTGCAGTAGCCGTCAAGGCTAATGTGACGGGTGCCTTCAAGCGTTTCTTTACTTCACCAAGCTGCAAGTACTCTGGTCGAAAATCAATGCCCCATTGCGAAACACAATGGGCTTCATCCACCACGAGCATGGCGATCTTAACCTGTTCCAATTGATGCAAAACAGCTTCTTGTACGATCATTTCTGGACTTAAAAACAAAAACTTGTACTTCTGCAAATGCTGCATCACATACTGGCGATCAGCAAGGTCCAATTGACTATTAAACGCAATCGCGCGTTTTTCCCCTTGCTTTTGTAAGCCGTAGACTTGATCTTCCATCAAAGAGACTAACGGCGAGATAATGATCACGATCCCGTCTACTAGGTACCCTGGCAGCTGATAGCACAGACTTTTGCCATTCCCAGTAGGCAGAATCGCTAACGTATCTTGCTGCGCTAAAACACTTTCGATGACTTCTTTTTGTCCTTGGCGGAATGTTTTGAAACCAAAATACTGATTCAGTGCATCTTCTAACATCGAATCCCCCGCTTCTGAGCAATCTGTAACAAACGAATCGTCAAAAAATCAGTCGTAAGAAGCGCCTGTAATTCTTGATAGCTATTTTTCCAAGAAGCTTCTGGCAGCTTTTTCAGCAACGCTGTATCAAAGCGCTGAAAAGGAAACGTTGGATCAAGCAATGCCCACTCAATCAAATGATCATTAACAGTTCCTCGTTTGATCCTTCTTTTTTCCATAATCTGCTCGACAGAATCGCCTCGCAAAAACAATGCTCGGCTTTCCACCATGCTTTGGTTTAAATTTCTCTTTAGAAAAGGCGACAATCCTCGAAACAGGATCGTCTGGGGCGTGTTTTCGATCAAGGTTAAAAATTGATGGATCGAAGCTCCTACATAAAGAGTGTCCCAAGGCTTACTTTGAACATTTTCTGGTAAAAGCTGAAAAAACGCCTGCCCTAGAATATCTGGACCAGATAAGGTGCCCGCTAAAAAATCTGCCACTTCTGCGGGAAGCTGGTCAAAAATTGCTGATAGCTCTTGATACAGGCACTTTTTGATGTCAGGATTGTGACGGATCAGCTGACGGACAGGTTCTGTATAGAGTGGCGTGTTTTCAACGGGAATATACTGATTGGTCACGCCTTGATACGCAGCTGCTTGAACCAGCAGCCGAACAAAACGCCAAGCCTCCTCCGTCGTTCTTCCATAACGAAAGTAATTCGCATACCGCAACAATCGTTCACCTGGCTGCTGGCTGTTTATAGCGGTCGTTTTGAGCAGCAGACCATCTGAATCTCGACTTAGAGCCCCTCGTTGGATCAAGTTAGCGAGCGTCTGTTGATACGCTTTCTCATTCAGCTGGGGCAACGATTGAAAGAGACCTAAGCGATCATAAAAAAAGGCATAACTCAAGACAGAGCTAGTACGCTTACCAATGAGAATTTGATAAAGTGTTGATGGGCGCAGCTTGTCAGTATCAGAAAACAGCGCTAAAATAAAAGAATCCATATTTCCCCTCCAGAAAGGACTAAAAAATGTCACAACGCTGTAAAATTATTCCTGAGCGCTGCATTGCTTGTGGCCTATGTGCGATCTATGCCCCCGAGATCTTCGATTATGATGAAGACGGGATCGTTTTATTTGCCCAAGAACCGAATGCTCGGCAACAGTTTATCATAGAAGACCAACAAGAAAAAGTCAAAACTGCTTATCGCAAATGCCCTACCCGTGCGATTATCATGGAAAAATAAAAAAAGCCGACTTGCCATTGACAGACCTTTCGTCTGCAACAGCAAGTCGGCTCATTTTTTTATTTTCCTATAGCAGAATGATGGGGCTGCTTACGAGCCAACCATGGCAGCAGTTTGGCGTGAAGTGCTAAAAAGACAGCACTGACGATTGCGCCTTTGACCAAATTGAAAGGTAAGATCCCGATCGCCACATATTGCGGCAAAGACATTCCTAAAAATTGATCGGCTGTGACCCCGAAAAAGCGCAGGTAAAGCGGTGTGATCACAAATAGGTTCGCCACACTCATAAAAATCGTTACCGACAAGATACCGCTGATGACACCAACCATTTTGTTTTTGGTGTGAATACCTTTGCGGAAAAAGTAGTACATTGGCAAAGTAAAGGCACATGATGCTAAAAAGCTTGCCGTATCCCCCACCATATCAGCAGGTGAAAAACCAGATAAGAACAAATGCAGCACCGAACGAATGAAAGCAGTCAATACCCCGCTCCAAGGACCAAATAAAAACATCATGATCATCACGGGAATATCACTAAAATCGATCTTTAAAAAGCTGAATGCTGGGAAAATCGGAAAAGCGATAAATTGCAAAATTGTTCCCATAGCAGCACACATGGCGATCGTCACCATTTTTCTTGTTTTGTTGTTCATCAGTATAAATCCTCCTAAGTTCAGGATTCCTCTTCAAACGAACCTATTAAATTTCCTCGGCTTTATTGTCGGCGCCAGACAAAAAATGCCCTCTTTTTTCCACAGGGAAAAAAGAGGGCATTCGAAATAGCCATAAGCAAATCAAATACGCTCTATCTTCTTTATCCAGACTGTACTGTCGGTATCGGAATTTCACCGATTCAGCTATTTCCGAAGAAATAGGTCGTGGACTATAACCACCGGTCGGGAATTGCACCCTGCCCCTGAAGACGAACCTTTATTCTATTTATTACATGTTCTATTATACACAAAATCTAAAAATTAACAATAGTTACGTTTTCAGATACTTTTCAACTATTTTGCACTATTTTTCAGCTGACTGACTTCCTTCTTCGACAATTCTCGATATTCCCCTGGACGAAGACCTTTCAAATCTAACGGACCATAATTTTCCCGTTTTAATTTTTGCACAGGCAAACCAACTGCTTTTAACATATTTTTGACTTGATGGTTGCGTCCTTCATGGATCGTCAATTGCACAATACTAGATTGCGCTGTTTGGTCTGTCGACAAGATCTCAAAGCGAGCAGGTGCCGTCTTACGGCCTTCGATCCGAATCCCTTTTGTCAATGGGAGCAGCTGCTTTTTATCCGCAATCCCTTTGACTTTGGCAACGTACACTTTGTCGACTTCGTGTTTCGGATGCATCAGTGTCTGTGACAATTCCCCATCATTTGTCAGCAATAACAAACCAGAGGTATCATAGTCCAAGCGCCCGACGGGATACACCCGTTCAGGAACTTCAGCAAAATAATCCAAAACGACTTTGCGCTTTTTATCATCCGTTACAGCTGAAATCACACCACGAGGTTTGTAGAATAGATAATAGACGTGTTGTTCTTGTTCGATTGGTACACCATCGACTTCAACAACATCTTTTGAGCTAACTTGGACCCCTAATTCTTTGATCACTTGCCCGTTGACACGCACTCGGCCTTCGGTTATCAATCCTTCAGCTTTTCTTCTTGAGGTGATGCCAGCATGGGCAATCACTTTTTGCAAACGTTCCATCTTCATTCTCCTTCTGTTTCTGCTTGTTTGTAGCGGTCGTAAAAAAGATCAAACGGTGCATCTTCTTCAAGTTCATCTTCCATGGATTGGATATCGGGTAATTCAGCCAAACTTTTTAAGCCAAAATAATCCATAAAGTATTCCGTCGTACCATATAGGATCGCTCGTCCTGGTCCGTCAACGCGGCCTTTTTCTTCAATCAGTCGTTTTGCCACCAATTTTTGAACCGATCCGCTAGATTGGACGCCTCGAATCTCTTCTACTTCCATCCGAGTGATCGGCTGCTTGTAAGCAATGATCGACAACGTTTCTAAAGCGGCCTGAGACAACGAGCTGCCCATCGGTGATTCAGCATATTTCTTCAATAAAGGGGCAAATTGTTTCTTGGTGGTCAAAATGAAATGATTGCCCACTTCAAGAATATGCAACGCAGTATGTTCATTTTCTTCATATTGCTGATTTAGTTCCTGCAAATGCTGATAGACACTGGCAGTATTGCTTTTGACTAAGTAACTCAATTCTTCAAGTCCGATCCCCTCATCACCGACGACGAATAAGATCGCTTCTAATTCACTATATTTACTCATCTTCTTTACCTGTTGGATAGAGCAGAATCGACGCATAATTGTCTGTTTGCTCTACTCGAATCGTTCCTTTTTTCATTAATTCTAACAGTGCCATAAAAGTCACCACAACTTCTGTTTTATTGTAGGTCGTAAAAAACGAATCAAAGCTGCGGCCTTTTTTGGCACTGACATGCTGCATCTCCAGCTGAATCGCCGCCATCTTTTCATCGATGGTGCTTTCATCAGGAGAAATTTTGGTTTCTAGTACTTGGCGATTTTTCTTTTTCTCGATCATTTTTTGAAAAGCCAAAAAGAGATCGATCGTATTGAATTGATTGGCTCTTAACTGATCTTCTTCCTCTTTGTATTCATCGACATCCATCGGATCTTTCGTATAATACAAACTGCGCTCTTCCGCTTTTTCGGAAAGCTGCTCGGCTGCATACTTAAATTTGCGGTATTCTAGCAGCTGTGCCACCAGCATATCTCGTGGATCTTCTTCGTACTCTTCCACTTCAGCAATCAGCTCTTGTTTCGGTAACAGCATCTGGCTTTTGATCGCCATCAGAGTTGCCGCCATGACTAAATATTCACCAGCGACTTCTAATTCTAAAATTTTCATGGCATGGATATACTGCATGTATTGTTCGGTGATGGTTGCAACTGGAATGTCATAAACATCGATTTCCAGTTTTTTGATCAAATGAAGCAGCAAATCCAACGGTCCTTCAAAGACAGCTAATTTTATTTTGATTTCTTCCATTCCATCCTCGATTTCTAGGCGCGCGGAAAGTGCTGCTTGTACACTTCCGTCATCCGTTTCTTCGTTATATGCGTGTAAATCTGAGTGGTCGAGATATCTGCGTGTCCTAACAGCTCTTGAACCGTTCGCAGATCTGCCCCGTTTTCTAATAGATGGGTCGCAAAACTATGGCGCAACGTATGGGGAGTCACATTTTTGGTGATCCCAGCTTGTCGAACCAAGGCTTTTAAATTTTTCCAGATTCCTTGACGAGACAGCTGCGTGCCATGGTTGTTTACAAACAGGTGGCTTTCATCCGGTGTTTTTCTCGTCAAATACGGACGTGCATCGCTGAGATACGTTTCGATCCATTGAATCGCTAAATCCCCTAATGGGACGATCCGTTCTTTGTCGCCTTTCCCGGTTGTTTGCAACAAGCCCATACTTAAATGCAAATCATTCAATTTCAAACCGATCAACTCGCTGACGCGCAAACCTGTCGCATACATCACTTCCAAAATCGCTCGATCGCGAATGCCCAACACCGCTCGAGTATCTGGTGTTTCGATCAAGCGCTCCACTTCCTGCAAACTCAAAGTGTCAGGTAGCTTCTGCTGTTTTTTCGGCGAATCAATATGCTGCATCGGATCATGATCTGTCAACCGTTCTTGACGCAAATATTGATGGAATCTTCGCAAACTGGAAACCATCCGAATCACGGTTGCCGAGGATTTTCCCGCCTCTTGCAAACTTTGCAAAAAAGACAAAACGATCACTCGGTCGATCTGTTGCCACTGCGTCACTTGTTTTTTTTGTAAAAACGCAAGATACTGTTGCAGATCCCGCTGGTAGCTGGCACGGGTATTTTGGGATAGCCCGCGCTCAATGGTCAAATAATGAAGATAATCAATAATTTGTTCGTTCATGGGGCTTCCTCTACTTTCAGCTTTTTTATCATATCAAATTCTGGCTCGTTTAGATAGTAGCTTGCCAACAAAAAAGAGGCATCTACCCGTATCTTTTTCCCAAGGAAACACCCGAATCATAGCAGATTTTTTGGTTTCTTTCAAATTGGAAAAAAGAGCACTCTTCCTATCGAAACCATCTGACTATCATTCGGGTGATAACAAATTTTTTTCAAATTACCCAGCTACAGACACTAGGCTTTGTTTTGGCATTTTTGGCAGACACCATGAAATGTCAACCGATGATCCTTTACTAAAAAATGGTACTTTTGTTCGACGATCTCTTCGACTGTGCCCAACAGATCCTCTTCAACCTCTTCGATATTGCCGCATTCCAAACACAACAAGTGATGATGGAAATGTTTGGCGCCTTCTTTACGTAGGTCATAACGAGCGACACCGTCATTAAAACTGACTTTATCGACGATTTTCAAATCCGTCAAAATCTCCAATGTTCGATAGACGGTTGCTAAGCCAATCTCAGAATTTTTTTTGCGCACAAAGAAGAAAATCTCTTCGGCGGATAAATGATCTTTCTCATTTTCTAATAAGACCAACAACGTCGCTTCTCGCTGAGGAGTTAATTTGAACCCCGACTCGTGCAATTGTTTCTTGGTCTTTTTTAACGCTGCTGTTGTGTTCATAGTTGCCTCCGTATGCCGCTAATTTATAACGATTCTAATTTGAGTGAGAATCACTCAAGACAAACATTGTAATCATTATAAATTAGAACAGCAAAAGAAACAAGTATTCTCAATTAGGTTTTTTAACAAGAATCGTAAAGCCATCTTTTTGCTCAATCAAACGCTGTTTCATCAAGGTTCCTAACGCCCGTTTAAATTGGCCTTTACTAATACCAAACGTTTGTAAAATCTCTTCTGGTGCTGATTTATCGGTAAAAGGAATTTTATTTTCTGGTGCTCGTTCTAAAAAGGTTAGGACCATGGCGGCATCATTTGAAATCGCCTCGTGGGCTCTTGGTTTCAACGAAAGGTTCAAGACGCCATCTGGACGAACCCCAATCACTCGTCCTTTGACAACTTCCCCAAGACGCGGCTCTTGATAGCGCTCTGATGGGTGGACGAAGCCAATATAAAAATCATCTGTCAATAAGTAGGTTCCCGCTAGTTTTAAGCGATACACGGTACCTGTAACATCTTGATTCTTCATCTGTTCCGTACCATTCTTACTCAGTGCCTTGAAGATTTTCTCATCTGCTAACGAAGCCCATATACGCTCTTTGTCGTCGACGCGCAAGCTGACCATCAAACGATCGCCTTTTTTGGGCCAAAGTTCCCGCATTGTTGGCAATTCATCTAATGAAACCACCATGTCCTTGTCTTTTAAACCGATATCGACGAAAACGCCTAAGTCGCGACGGCTTCCTGTGACTGTACCAAAGGCATAATGCCCTTTGCGGCTTTTCGGAATATTCGTAGTGAGTACATTTTCTTGCTTTTGGTTTTGATAGCCAAACCCTTCGACGGCTTCACCTAAATGATGTTCGCCTTCTTCCTTGGCTAGTCGGAAGGTAACCCCGCCTTTTTGAACAAAATAATTCTGTTCATTTTCATCAATGATCAATCCGCTAAATACGGATGCTAATAAGTCTTTCATCTATTCTCTCCTTCTTCATAAAAACTGCCCGTTGCTAGAAAAAGAAACGCAGCAGTGCCATAGCAATAACGCCTGTGATAACGATCTTCATCAAATCTTTTGTATAATACCCCACCAACAATGCTGGGATACAGGCAACAGTTTCTTTGACTTTCAAGATGGGAAATTGCCCTTCTCGAAAGATCAGCAAATTTTGAACCAACAATGCCGCCAAAATACACAACGGCAAGTAACTCAAAAAGATGGTGAAAGGTTTTGGAAATACGAGCTTTTTAGAAAATAAAAAAGGAACGATTCGCGGAATCCAAGTAACCAACCCACATGCTAGCATTAGTATAACAAAATTAGTCATGATGTGTCACCGTCCCAACCAAACATCCTGCCAAGGTCGCAGCTATTACCGCGATCTCAGCAGTAGAAAAACGCATAAATAAAATCAATGTCCCCACAACTGCCCCGAGTACTAAGAGCGTTTGCTGGGTTTTCTTCTTGAGGGGTCGCTCTACTTGAAATAAAAAAAGACCAACAAACATGGCTACCAAGGCAAAATCTAAGCCTAACGCTTCTGGATCTGGAATAAACGAGCCTAATAGTCCGCCCAAAAAGGTTGCGAAGATCCAACTCAAATACGCCATCACGTTCAACCCATGGGTCCATTTCGCTGTGACTGGTTTGTCTTGTTGCAGTGCCGTCGTCAAAACGCCATAGGACTCATCAGTCAAAAGCGTCCCAATCCCGATAGCAGAAAGCAAAGGAGCCTTTTTAAAATAGGAAGCCACTGATAAGCTCATTAAGAAATGTCGTAAATTCACTAAAAAGACGGTTGCGACGATCGTCATGAAAGGTGCTTGAATCGCGAGTAATGCACAAATAATAAATTGAGCACTGCCTGCATAGACAATAATAGACATTAAAATAATTTCAAGAATAGATAACCCAACGCCTTTTCCCACGACCCCCATCGCAAAACCAATCCCTAAGTACCCAAGAATCGTTGGTACACAAGCAATGACCCCATCTTCAAAGCGATCATATCTTTCTATTTTCTGCACAAAAAACCCTCCCTGTTTGAACGATTATCTTTCATCATATCGAAAACAGGGAGGGGAAACAAGTGTTTTTCACATGTGCATGTAATAACTCTGAAAGTTTTCTAGCGACTCAGGAGACTTAGCGAACGGTGTGATCGTTCCCATTGCCTCTGAAATAGCCAGTTTTGGCGTTTACCGTAAATAAGTATAGCGGGAACGCTGAATCATCCGTTCCTTTAAGCAAGCTGCCTTGGGCATTTGTCGCATAAAAATTGTAATAGCCTTCGCCGTTGACGATCCGCACGCGTTCAAAAGTATAACCACCTTCAACCACGTAACCACGGGCAATCGCTGTGGCGATGATTTTTTCTTGGACACCATCTGCCCACACCCAAGCGCTATTGTTTACATCATTCAAATCACTTTGACGGGCTGGAATAATTGGCTGATTATTGGTATTTGTTGGCGTATTCGGCGAAAGCACATACTCTTCTTCAGACGTGCTTTGTGCGGGCGTCGCAGCGCTTGTAGAACCGCCGCTTGAAGCGGAAGCGTTGTTCTCGGAAGCCGCCGCTTGTGCTGCTTCTTGGGCCGCTTGTTGTTGTGCCGCTGCTTCTTGCGTAGCGGTTTCACGCTTCGTCAACGCAGTATCGACTTTGCGCAGATCAGCAGTGAGACTTTCCACCAATGAATCGATCGGTAAAGCTTGGACTTTTTTCATCAAGGCATTGTAGTTCTCACGGGTGACACTTGCAGGTGCTTCACCATCACCACTTAAAGCCACCATGCTCTTCACTGCATTTTGAACTTCCTCGATCGCACTGAACTCTTTTTGTCCCATGTCGATGGCTTGATTGATCAACTCATCAAAGGCATCCCCGTTCTCACGCTTCGCCATTGTGACGGCAGCCGCTTCTTTCAATGAGACTTCTTCCAATTGATCTTCCACAACGGCAGGACTGCTAAAATAGCTGTTGATCTCGGTCAAAGTTGCTAGTTTGTCAGCGATCGTCGCAGCTTCTTGTGACAAGGCATCGTACCGTTCATGGTCTTGAAACTCTGCCAACTGATTCGTCACAGCCGTCAGCTGTTCTGATGTTTTGTCGTTTTTAATGAACACTCGTTCATCATTTGTATAAAAATCATTCAGCTCATTTTCAATTTGATCGAGTGTACGGTTTTCCTGCGCCAGTTGCGTTTCTCGGGCTGTTTCTTGTTGCTGCTGTTGATAGTAATACGCCCAACCGCCACCAGCTGCCACTAATAAACAAGCCGCTGTAATATAGAGTGCTTTGCGAGGACTCTTCTTTTTTTCGCTAGGCGTCGACGTTTTTTCTTCAGTAGTCGCCTTTTTCGGTGCTTCATCCGCTGCGGTGATCGGCTCAGGAATTGGATCGATCACTGGTTCTGGCTGCTTCTTCGCTTCTTCAATGACTGGATCCGTCACTGGTTCATCTTCGCTTATCAGTAGAGGTTCCTCACTGGCTTGTTCCTGACTTTCTTCTTCAGTAGCAGACAAATCATCAGTGGCGGCTTCTGCTTCTAGAGCAGCGGCTTTTTCTTCTTCATCAAGTTTGTGTTGGCGGATATAAGCAGCCAAAATATCAGCGTCATGCTGTTCCTCCGTACTTAATGCATCGGTTTCACTTGCTTCCTCACTGGCTGATGTCGCATGCTCTTGCGTTGCGCTAGAGCTTTCTACTTCCGTTTTTTCCTCAGCTTCTTTCTTAGAGGCTGAGGTGGGGGTTACATGTTGCTCATCGGAAAAAGTCCCTTGCTGCGCGAGGTCGATCGTTTCTTCATTTGAGGATGGCCGATCACCTAAGTGCTCCTCCATTTTTCCGATCGGGACGTTTTTAAAGTCTGACCAGCGAATATCATCATTTTTATTCTGTGGCTCTTCTGGCGTAACGGAAGAGTCAGATGTTGGTTCCAGTTCATTCTCCTTTGCCTGGTTCCATTGGAACCCGCAATTGGGACAAACGGGTGTTTCTTCTATTGCTTGAAATCCACATTCAGGACATGTCTTCTTCATTGATTCAAACTGACTCCTTTTGTTTTTTGCATTTCCTTTTATGAAGCAGTCGCCTCTTTCATCAGACGCTTGCTGTACCTACTGCTTCTTTTTTTAGACCAGCAAATAATGGGTCTTTTTTGACACTTCGTTGTTTGTTACGTTTTGATGCAGATGCACAAAATTAAATTTATCACATTCTTGGCAATTAGCCAACACTTGCTTGGTTACGTTTTTATTAAGTTCTTTACCAATCTTGTGTCGAGAGGATAAAATCTGAATAAAAAAACTTTCCAAAGGGTTCCTTTGGAAAGTCGATAAACCTTGATTATTCTAAGAAATCTTTCAATTGTTTTGAACGAGATGGATGGCGTAGTTTCCGTAACGCTTTTGCTTCGATCTGACGAATCCGTTCTCTCGTTACCCCAAAGACTTTGCCGACTTCTTCTAATGTCCGAGTACGACCATCATCGATTCCGAAACGCAAGCGTAGCACGTTTTCTTCACGGTCAGTCAAGGTATCCAGTACATCTTCTAATTGTTCTTTCAAAAGCTCATAAGCCGCATGCTCTGCTGGACTTGTGGCATCTTGGTCTTCAATAAAATCACCTAGATGAGAATCATCTTCTTCACCGATCGGTGTTTCTAATGAAACAGGTTCTTGAGCGATCTTCAAGATTTCACGAACTTTTTCCGTCGGCAGATCCATTTCTGCGCCGATTTCTTCTGGTGTCGGTTCGCGCCCTAAGTCTTGCAGCAATTGCCGTTGAATACGGATTAATTTGTTGATGGTTTCCACCATATGCACAGGAATACGAATGGTTCGCGCTTGGTCAGCGATCGCACGGGTGATCGCTTGACGGATCCACCAGGTCGCATACGTCGAGAATTTGAACCCTTTGCGGTAGTCGAATTTCTCAACGGCTTTCATCAAGCCCATGTTTCCTTCTTGGATCAAATCAAGGAATTGCATTCCTCGACCCACATAACGTTTGGCAATACTAACGACCAAACGTAGGTTGGCTTCTGCCAAACGCTGTTTTGCCTCTTGATCGCCTTCTTCGATTTTCAGTGCGAGCGCCACTTCTTCTTCTGCGGTCAATAACGGCACACGACCGATTTCTTTCAAGTACATCCGAACGGGGTCATTGATTTTCACACCAGTTGGTGCAGACAGATCTTCTTGAGGTTGTGTTTCTTGTCGTTTTTCATTGCTCTTTAGACTATGGACTGAAGGCTCTCCATTTTCATCCACGACACTGATGCCTGAATCCTCCAGTTTTTGAATTAATTTGTCCATTGCATCAGCATCCAAAGTATACGGCGTTGCTAAACGATTCGTAATGTCATCGTAAACAACTTGCCCCTTTGTTTTATTTTCTCGGATGTATTCGGCAACTGCTTTATCATACGTTTTTTTTGTTTCTTCTGCCATGAAAGAAAGCCCCTTTCAGTTCGCTATTTAGCTTGTTTCAACCGTTTGGTCAAATCAATGATTTCGATCGCAAGTTCAAGTTCTAATTGCTGGTTTCCTTTTTGTCTTGCTTCTTGCTGCTGGATTCGTTTTTGATTGATTTCTTCAGCAATGCCCGACTTTTGAAATACCTGCAGAATGTCCTGAAATTCTTGTTCAGTCCCTTCCTCAGAAGCTTTAAGATCTGCAATATCGATCACCATTTTTTTCATTGAATCTTCTTTTAAAAAATCTAAGAACTTTGCTAAAACAAAGTGTTCTTCTGTTTCCATATACGCATCAAACAGCAGATACAGCTGTTGATAACGATCGTGGATAAAGGATATACCACTCGCTCGAAAGCGATGATTTAATGTACTGTCATGAAACAAACGGTACAATAATAATTCTTGTGCTTTTTCTACCTGTGTTTTGGGCTGCTGCCGCGTTGGCGGCGTAAAGACCACAGGATTATCTGCTGGCGGTGGTGGCGCTATATCTTGCATCGGCCGCTGTTCTTGCCGATTTTGCTTGAGTTGCTGCTGCAGGGTTTCACGACTCAAATTGAACTCTGTAGACAGCTGGGTCAAATAACGGTCTTGCTCCAACAAAGAATCCACACGCTGCAATTCATTTAACACAACTTGGACATAGTCCAATTGTTCTTTCTCATTGGCTAAATTGCGATTCGTCCGATGATAATCCATTTTAAATGCAAAAACCGTTTCTTTGCCGTGGACAGCTAATTTATAAAAAGCTTCTGTCCCATATTTGCGCAAATAGTCATCTGGGTCCATCCGTTCCGGCACTCGAACCACAGATAATTTCAAGCGGCTATTGTTTTGCAAAAGATCGATCCCACGGTTCGTGGCTTCAACCCCTGCACTATCTCCATCGTAACAAAGAATCACTTCTTGTGCCACTCGCTCGATGTGAGCGATCTGCTGATTGGTCAGGCTGGTCCCCATCGAGGCGATCCCATTTTCGATCCCTGCTTGCCAAGCGGCGATCACGTCCATAAATCCTTCAAATAAATACACTTGACCATCTTTACGCATCGCTCGTCGCGCTTTGTCAAAGTTGAAAAGAACCTCGCGTTTATTGAAAAGAATCGTTTCAGGACTATTTAAATATTTTGGTTGGTCTTGATCACCGACTTTTTCGCTTGCTAACCACCGACCAGAAAAACCAATCGTTTTCCCCTGAGGATTGCGGATCGGAAACATGATTCGCTGGTAAAAGCGATCCGCCAGTGAGCCATCGTTGCGCTGAACAAAGAGTCCTGTATCAGGAAAAAACTCTGCTTTGGCTTTTTCATTCAAAAAAACTTTCTCCAAAAACGAGCGTTCATTCGGTGCAAAGCCAATATTGAACTCTTCGATCAGTGCCATCGTCAATCCACGATCTAATAAATAGTCAAGCGCTTCTTGTCCAGCAGCTGTATTCACCAACATGTGATGATAGACTTCGGCGGCTTTTTCATGTAACGCAATCAATTGACTCGTTTGTGAGGTCGCTTCATTGATGCCTTCAGACTGCTGATATTGCGGATCAAGAGGAATATCGTTCATTTCTGCTACTTTGACGACTGCTTCTGGAAAACTGATCCCTTCAAGCTCCTGTAAGAAACCATACACATTTCCACCACGACCACAACCAAAGCAATGAAAAATTTGTTTGTCCTCTGCAACGGAAAAAGAAGGTGATTTTTCATTATGGAACGGACACAAACCAAAATAATTTTTTCCAGACTTCTTTAACTGGACATACTGTCCCACGATATCGACGATATTGCTACGTTCGCGAATGTCGTCAATGACCGTTTGAGGAATTCGTGCCATCCACTCACCTCCATTTGGTAAGTATTCATCGGTTTACTAGGTAAAAAAACGCACTAATAGATATCAGTGCGAAGAATAATTAGACAGAATCACTCATAATGATTTTACCATATTTTATTTGTATTTCAAGCTTTTTTGCTTGCGTTGTTTCTTGACGATCAAGAAAAAAACCGCGCCGTAACGTCGATTTTCCACCGGTTCATTTTTATTAGATCCGCATAGAACATATTGCCGCCATTGTGATACAAATGACCGCCATTATAAAATACCGATTGGATGCCCCAATAACGATAGGTTTGTTCTGTATCATTGCCTAACAACGGGGATAAAACCTCTCGGGAGTATGTTTCTGCTAATTCTAAGGTGTTCACGCCACCCCGTTCAGCGACATAATCAATATAATCTGTCCCAAAATTATAAGCCTGGACCGCGGTCCAAAGATCACAATTCATTTGCTCTGCTTTTTCGATCAACTCGGCTAAATAAGAAACCCCTTGTTCGATGCTTTGTTCTGGCGTATCAAATTGATTTTGTTTTCCATATACACTTTCAGAACTTTGCATCGGGTCATTGCCTTGTCCTTTTGACTCCGTCAGCATGATACTCATTGCTAAAGACTGATATTCAGAGATGTCGTGGGCTTGTGTCTGCTGTGCGATTTCCTCTTCATACGCATAGACAGCTTTCAATGCCGTGTAATTTCGATAGCCCCAAACCCCTGCTCCGATCAGCAGCAGCAAGAGCGCAAGCTTCAGTACAAATCCTAGGAAACGTCGAATTTTTCTCATCAAATACATCCCATCTTTTCTAAGTCAGAATCTATCGTACTATGAAATGAACGGGCTGACTAGAATTTTTTCTCTCCTAAAAAATCCTTAATAAAATCACAAGATTATTTAGAAAAAAACAAGCAATCCTAAGCTGACCGAGGGATTGGCGATCTTTCGACAAGAAAAAGGAAACAGCGCTTCTTCAAAAGGAAGCACTGTTTCACTCATCATTATTTTTCGATCGTGGTAACAATACCAGAACCGACTGTTCGTCCACCTTCACGAATCGAGAAGGTCGTTCCATTTTCTACAGCGATCGGATGGATCAATTCCACATCGATCGTTACGTTGTCACCAGGCATCACCATTTCCGTTCCTTCTGGTAAAACGATATTCCCAGTTACGTCCGTTGTACGGAAGTAAAATTGTGGGCGATAGTTATTAAAGAATGGGGTATGGCGACCGCCTTCTTCTTTTGTCAACACATAGACTTCCGCTTGGAATTTCGTATGCGGTGTGATAGAACCTGGTTTTGCTAACACTTGGCCACGTTCAATTTCATCACGGGTGATGCCCCGTAACAATACCCCTACGTTATCGCCAGCTTCTCCGAAGTCCATCGTTTTGCGGAACATTTCTACACCTGTCACGACTGCTTTTTGTGTTTCAGGTTTGATTCCGACGATTTCTACTTCATCCCCGACTTTTACCATGCCGCGATCGATCCGACCAGAAGCAACGGTTCCCCGTCCTGTGATCGAAAAGACATCTTCGATCGGTAACAACAATGGTTTGTCAGTATCTCGTTCAGGCGTTGGGATATATTCATCTACTGTATCCATCAGCGTTAAGATCGCTGCTTCAGCATCTGGGTCCCCTTCCAAGGCTTTTAACGCAGAGCCCTTGATCACAGGAATGTCGTCGCCAGGAAAATCATATTCAGTCAGCAATTCTCTGACTTCCATTTCAACTAAATCGATCAACTCGTCATCATCGACAAGGTCCGTCTTATTCAAAAAGACGATCAAATGTTTCACACCCACTTGACGAGAAAGCAAAATATGCTCCCGTGTTTGTGGCATTGGGCCATCTGTCGCTGATACGACCAAGATTGCGCCGTCCATTTGAGCAGCCCCTGTAATCATATTTTTCACATAATCCGCGTGTCCCGGTGCATCGATATGGGCATAGTGCCGTTTTTCCGTTTCATATTCCACATGAGCAGTATTGATTGTGATACCACGTTCGCGTTCCTCAGGAGCCGCGTCGATACTTGCGTAATCTTGCGGATTGGCAAGCCCTTTTTTCCCAAGAACTGTGGTAATTGCAGCAGTCAAGGTGGTTTTCCCATGGTCGACGTGTCCAATCGTTCCGATGTTGACATGGGGTTTGCTACGATCATAATGTTGTTTTGCCATATTGTTTCCCTCCTAGAGAAAGTTGAGTCGTTGGTTGACTCGAATCATATTTTTGCGATTTACGCTTCCAAAGAGATAAGGATTAACTTATTTTTTGTAAGTTTAAATCTACCCTTATTATAGGTCAAAATTAGTCAAAGTCAAGCAAGAGGTCTCGGCAGCTAATCCCTAAGAATTTCTTTGCTTTTTGTGATCCATTGGACGCAAGCCTAGTTTTTATGAATAATAGAAGATGAGGTGAGAAATGTGAAGAAAATCATTGCAGCGCTGGTTTTTACAGCAATTTTTCTTGGCGGCTGCTTCCTTACTTATGACTATTACTATGGTGGAAGTGACTACTATACAGTTATCAACGATGCGGGGGAACACGATACCGAAGTCAGTGACGAGGGGGTCGTTGAAAACATCTATCGTTATACACAAACAGCTTACAGCGCCTCTGGTGACGTCAAAACGGTCAAAATGAATGAACACCGTTCCGCTCCTTTGAAAGAAGGCGCCTATTTGAAACTATTGGTCAATCCAAACAAAGGCGTTATAAGCTGGGAAGAAGTTTCTGAAGAAGACGTTCCTCAAGCGGCTCTTGAAAAGTTGACCTCTCAATAATTGCTGCTATCAAGCAAGCGTCTGTAAAAAAGCAGGCCGTCCTCTTTCTAAATGAGGACGCCCTACTTTTTGTGCTCTATAATTTATGGGCCTGATGAATCAGAATTGATTCTTCAGCCCCATTTTCATTATTGACAAAGAGCCGCTTTTTTGTACTTGTTTTGCCATCGTCTGCTTAGAAACAGCTCTTGTTACATCCGATTAATCACTTCTTCTACATTTTTGATCGTTACGGAAATCGTGCCATCGGGGTTATTGATAAATTCGATCAAATTCGGATCTCGGTAAACATCCAAAGGAACGATCAATTCGATTCCATTCGATAATTTTAGTTTTTGCTTACCAAATTTTTTCTCCGAGATCTCACGAACATCCCGCATCATCGGTGCTTGATTGACGAATCCTTTTTCAACCACTTCTTCTTGAAATGAAAGCTGAGCAGTAATATTGTCTTTAAAGACTTTTTGCGCCACTTCACTCACATCGATATGACCAGACTCTTCGATCGTATCGTAGACCGCTTCTTTCAAATCGGCAACAACGTTATAGGTGGGTGTTTCAAATTTCTGACCAATTTTTTCGGCTACTTTTTTGATGACTTTGACATTTTCTTCTAAAGATGGGATCGGTTCGGCATCAATGACTTTTGTTGAAAAGTAGGCGTATTTTTCACCTGAAAAGCTATATTTCTTTTCAATCAGTTCAAAGTCTAAGCTCTCCACATCGATCGTGATCCCTTCATCTGCCTTTTGGGTTTTACCTGCTAGTAAGGCACGATGCAAAATCAAATTATTTTCGATCCCAGCCTCCCCATTATCAATAAAATGCGTATAACCATCTTGATAATTGACCTTCAAAAAAGCCAGCTGCATTCTTGTATCTAATTCATATAAGACGACAAACGCATCCGCACTTGGCGCATCTTCACTTTCCTTGTACGCTTCATACCAACGTTGCACGATCGCTTCACTGGCTGCGATAAAGTCGTCTGGTGCTTGTTTGACCAATTGAGCGATCGTTGAAGTTTCGAGTAAACGACCTGTTTTGGTTTGCGGTGTAGCAAGTTTCTGTATTTTCTTCGTCAAATAATCACGAATGTATTCTGTTGTTAAATCAAGTTCAACTTGAGAAAAAACTGGATCGCCTGTTTGACGGTCCACAATGTGTAAAATCGCATGTTTCAAATAAATATCCATTGGTTACGCTCCTTATCCATTTGTCTAGTGTACAAAATAAATAGGCGAACTGACAAGAGCGAATCGGCATTTTCCTTCAACATTCGCTTTCTTTTTAAAAGGTGCAATCATTGGAAATTCCTGCCTCGTCTGCTAAACTAGAAGTATCACAGAAAACGGAGGAATGAACATGAACAGCTATACGTTATCAAACAATGTGACCATCCCTGAGCTAGGCTTTGGCACATGGCAAACACCAGACGGCGACGTTGCCGTAGCATCAGTCAAAAA
>OJJJ01000059.1_pt1 | contig 79929 bp, 61 predicted proteins | sample 1596311 | NCBI WGS metagenome assembly OJJJ01 (sample SAMEA4350140, study PRJEB24818) | metagenome | biome: human; feature: gut; material: faeces | place: Denmark | collected 2013-09
CCATAGCGGTCAGCCAGCATACCGCCCACCAGCGCGCCGGGCAGTAATCCCAGAATACCGGCGCTGAAGATCCAGCCCATCTGCATTTTATCTAACGCAAAAGCCTGGGCGATGCCGACGGCAGCGATACCGGCGGCCTGTAAATCCAGCCCTTCCATCAGGGCGACTAAAAAACACAGCCCGACGGTCAGCGTCAGACGGGAGGAGGATGCGGGGGTACGGGTTGTCATGAGGTGTACCTCTGAGGTCACGATGCAGGTGAAGCGCGGCTGATACGTTGCCAGCCGCGTCATTATTTTTATTTGCTGTTACGCAGATCCAGCGCCACGTCGACGATCATATCTTCCTGGCCGCCCACCATTCGGCGTTTGCCCAGTTCAACCAGAATATCCACCGCGCTCAGACCATAGCGCGCCGCCGCCACTTCGCAATGACGCAGGAAGCTGGAATAGACCCCGGCATAACCCAGCGCCAGCGTTTCGCGATCCACCCGCACCGGGCGGTCCTGCAGCGGACGGACTAAATCGTCGGCGGCATCCATCAGCGCGTAAAGGTCGGTGCCGTGTTGCCAGCCGAGCTTATCCGCAGCGGCGATAAACACCTCCAGCGGCGCGTTGCCCGCCCCTGCGCCCATGCCCGCCAGACTGGCATCAATACGGTCACAACCCTCTTCCACTGCGGCCAGGGAGTTCGCCACACCGAGGCTCAGGTTGTGGTGAGCATGCATCCCGGTTTCCGTTTCCGGCTTCAGCACCGCTTTCAGGGCGCGGAAGCGATCGCGAATGTCCGTCATGTTCATTGCCCCGCCGGAATCGACCACATAGATACAGGTCGCACCGTAGTTTTCCATCAGCTTCGCCTGCTGCGCCAGTTTCTCCGGCGTGGTCATGTGGCTCATCATCAGAAAGCCGACGGTGTCCATGCCCAGCTCGCGCGCATACTGAATATGCTGGGCCGACACGTCCGCTTCGGTGCAGTGGGTCGCCACGCGCACCACCCGCGCACCGGCCTGGTACGCGTTTTTCAGGTCATGAATCGTGCCGATACCCGGCAGCAACAGCGTGGCGATTTTGGCGTGCTCCACCACGTCCGCCGCCGCTTCAATCCATTCCAGATCGCTGTGCGCGCCAAAGCCGTAGTTAAAGCTGGAGCCCTGTAACCCGTCGCCGTGCGCCACCTCAATGGAATCGACACGCGCATCGTCCAGCGCTTTAGCTATTTGGCGGACGTTTTCCAGCGAATATTGATGACGAATAGCATGCATGCCGTCACGCAAGGTCACGTCAGAGATATAGAGTTTTTTACCGTTCATGCTGCTTCTCCTGCCTGACGCGCGAGTGACTGTGCCATCTTTTCAGCGGTCGCCAGCGCGCTGGAGGTCATAATATCGAGATTGCCCGCGTAGGCTGGCAGGTAGTGCGCCGCACCTTCCACTTCCAGATACACCGCAGTTTTCAGGCCGGAGAACTGGCCAATACCCGGCAGATTCACCGGTTTATCCTGTGGGATGACCTCAAACTGCACGCGCTGTTTCAGGCGGTAGCCCGGCACGTACGCGTGTACCGCCGCTGCCATTTGGTTAATCGACGCCTCAATTTCTGCCTGAGAAGCCTCTTCGCTCAGCACATACACCGTGTCGCGCATCATCAGCGGCGGCTCCGCTGGGTTGAGCACAATAATCGCTTTGCCTTTCTCGGCACCGCCCACCACTTCAATCGCCTTCGAGGTGGTTTCGGTAAATTCATCAATATTGGCGCGCGTGCCCGGTCCCGCGGACTTGCTGGCAATAGAGGCGATAATCTCGGCGTAATACACCCGCGCCACGCGGGACACCGCCGCCACCATCGGGATGGTCGCCTGGCCGCCGCAGGTCACCATATTGACGTTCAGCCGATCCACGTTGGCCTCGAGATTCACTACCGGCACGCAGTACGGGCCAATCGCCGCCGGCGTCAGGTCGATCAGGCGGATCCCCGGCTTAACCGCGCGTAAGGCGGCGTCATTTTTCACGTGCGCACCCGCGCTGGTGGCGTCAAACACGATGTCGATATCGGCAAATTCCGGCATTGCCATCAGCCCCGTTACCCCTTCATGGGTGGTGGCGACGCCCATGCGTCTGGCGCGCGCCAGACCGTCGGATCCCGGGTCGATACCGACCATCACCGCCATCTCAAGCTGCTTGCCGTGACGCAGAATTTTAATCATCAAATCGGTGCCGATGTTACCGGAGCCGATAATGGCGACTTTACGCTTACTCATGACTGACTTCCTTTTGTAACCGCCGCAGAGAACGTGGCGGCGACTGAACCAATACCCTCGATATGGGCCTCAAAACGATCGCCCGCATTTACCGCGACCATCGGGCCTAACGCCCCGGTGAGAATGATGTCTCCGGCGCGTAGCGGCTCGCCGAGGCTGGCCATTTTGCGCGCCAGCCAGACGGCAGCGTTGATCGGATGCCCCAGACATTCGCTGCCGCGCCCGCTGGAAACCTCCTCGTTATTACGCGTCATTTTCATCGTGCAGTTTTTCAGATCTAACCCCGCCGGGCGCTGCGCCGGGCCGCCAACCACGTACACGCCGCAGGAGGCGTTGTCCGCCACGGTATCAACAAATTGAATCGACCAGTCGCGAATACGGCTGCCGACCACTTCCAGTGCGGGCTGCACCCACTCGATGGCGTTAACCAGCTCATCAAACGTGGTGTCGGTCGCAGGCAGGTCGCGGTTCAGCACCAGCGCAATCTCCGCTTCAATCCGCGGTTGCAGCACGCGCTCAAACGGGATGGTGTCGTTATCGCCGTAACACATGTCGGCAAACAGCGTGCCGAAGTCGGGCTGACTGACCCCCAGTTGCTGCTGGACTTTCGGGTGCGTCAGCCCCACCTTACGCCCAACCACGCGACGCCCCTGCGCCACGTCGTGCTGCACGTTGATGTGCTGAATGGCGTAGGCCGCCTCGGCGTTGTCCACACCAATCAATTCGCGCAGCGGGGCAATCGCGACACCCTGCTCCTGTGCCTGGCGTAAATCAGCGGCTAACTGTTCAAGATTACGATTCGTCATTTCCGTTCCTTAAGGTCGCGCGAGGAAGTTCAGCACCAGCTGATTAAAGGCGTCCGCATGTTCCCACTGCGCCCAGTGCCCGCAGTCGCGGTAAATGTGCAGCTCTGAACCCGCAATTCCGGCGAGCAGGCGCAGCCCGGCGTCCATCGGCACGAAGCGATCGTTGCGTCCCCAGACAATCAGAGTCTGGGCTTTGATCTCCGCCAGACGCGGACTAAAGTCCGGGAACTGTTTTGGATTGGCTTCCAGGCTCTGGACAAAGTTTTCCAGGTGATCGCGACGCGACAGCATGTTATTGAGTCGTGCCTCAAACAGCGCGTCGGTCAGGTCGCTGGTGTCGAACACAAAGATGTCCATCATCAACTTCAGATTCTCGATGGTCGGCTCGCGATACAGCTGGTTCAGGCGCTTGATGCCTTCAGTTGGCATCGGCGTAAACAGGCTCATACCGCCCGTCCCACCGCCCATCAGCACCAGCTTGCCCACGCGCTCCGGCCAGCTCAGGGTGAACGCCACGGCGCTGTGGCCGCCCATCGAGTTGCCCAGTAAGTGGACTTGCTGAAGATCCAGCTGATCGACCACACTTTTCAGGATGCGAGCGTTCAGATCTGATCGCGACCCGCGGTTAACGATCCCATCGCTTTTCCCCCAGCCCGGGCAATCCAACAGGATCACCCGGTAACCGGCCTCAACCAGCGGATCGATATTGCGGCTGAAGTTGGCCCAGCCCGTGGCGCCCGGGCCTGATCCGTGCAGCAGCACAACGGTCTCTTCGCCCTGCCCACAGTCATTGACATGTACGCGTAGGGTTTCGCCAGCTTCCTGCACCTCAAGAAAACGGCTGCTGGCGGCTTCGGTTTGCGGTTGGTAAGTCATGATGTTCTCCTGCATGTTCAGTTCTATTTCAGTTCTGTGTGGCGGCGCTCAACGAGCCAAATCCAGCGATCCACTCCGGGATCGGACGGTAGTAACGGCCTTCGCTGCGCCAGTGACCAAAAGCAGAAATAGCGGCGAAGGCGGCAACCCAGGTTTTCACTTCGTGCGTCGATTTGCCCGCCATCGCGGACAGCTCTTCGTTGCTGACGCCGTCCAGTTCCGCCAGACGTCCCTGCTCAAGCAGAGTCATAAAACGGTTATCCCAGACGGGGTTGAGCGGGTGTAGCGTGTTCTGATCTTCAACAAACTTTTCGGCGGCGCTGATCACCCGCTGCTGGCGTAGCTGGCGTTCGTTTTCTGGCAACTGCTTACCGCTGCCAAGCAGACGGTCGCGCATGTGGGCGTCGGCCTTCGCCAGCTCGGGCACCGGCGGCTGGTGCGACAGCCCACCGGAGCCTATAAACAGCACGCGTTTATTTAACGAGCTGGTGAACCGACCAATCGCCTCGCCGAGCAGGCGAGTGCGCTGGAAGCCCGGCAGCGGCGTGGCGACGCCGTTAATAAACACCGGCAATACCGGGACCTTATCCAGCCCGCCGAGCAAAAACTCCAGCGGCTGAGCAAAGCCGTGATCGACCTGCATGTTGTACGACACGGCAAGATCGATGCCGCTTTTCATCACCGCGTGGGCGCAGGCTTCCGCGAGATCCGCCGGCACCGGCAGTTCTCCCGCCGCGCTGCCAAAATCACCGATCGCCGTGGCGCCAATGCCTAAGCAAAACGGCGGCATCACATCGTAGAAAAAACCGTTGTAGTGATCGGGGGCAAACAGCACCACCAGTTCGGGATCGAACGCCGCAATGCGCGCACGGGCGCTGGCGATCACCCCGTTGACCTCGTCGAGCACGGCCTGTGCCGGGTCGACATAGCCCACCAGCGGCGAGTGGGAAAGACAGTGAAGATAAGCGTGCATATCAGGCGACCTTTTCGACAGGAACCGCGACATGAGTGCGGGTGAGCGTCATCACCGACGCCAGTTTATTCAGGGTGCTGCCCAGGGTTTGCGGAATGGCAACCGCAGCAACGAAGCGATCCGGACGCATCACCACCAGCGCGGCGTTATGTTGAGCAAACCACGCGCGCAGGCGATTTTGCGTATCACCAATACGGATAACCCCGTCGTGGTTATCCTGTGAGGTATTGATCTGAGTGTCCGGCACCACCTGGATAAACCGCGTGCCGAGCGCGCGCCACAGCTGGATTTGCTCGTCACTCATACCCCACAGCGGATTACAGCCCCAGCCAATCACCGCAAAATTCGGCCCGATGACGTTGTCGAGCAGCGTCACGTCACCCGTTTCCAGCGTCACCTTTGGCTGAATAAACATCTTGCCGACCGGGGAGGCTTTCGCGTCGCCTTCACGCACCAGCGCCCCGACGTGATATTGCGGCATCGGCTTGAAGCGCATTTCGAGGAAGTAGCGTTTGACCGGCGGAATGTAGTTCAGCAGCCAGGAAATGCCGTCACGCACCGCGCCATGCCAGCGTTTCGGCGGTGCCAGCACGTTGCCCGCAGTCACCGACAAATCAATCATGGCTTTGGCGTGATCGCGGCGTTCCTGCTGGTAGGTGTCCAGCAGCGCATCACCGGCTTTGCCCTCAATGACCAGCGCCAGTTTCCACGCCAGGTTGAAGGCATCGCGCATGCCGCTGTTGTACCCCTGCCCCTGCCAGACCGGCATGATGTGGGCGGCATCGCCCGCCAACAGCTCGCGGTCAATACGAAAACGTTCGGCCAGACGGGCGTTATGGGTATACACGCGCTGGCGGATCAGCTCGACGTTGTCCGGGTTCGGCAGCACTTTGCTCAGCAACTGGCGCATATTCTGCGGCTCGCTAAGCTGCGCTTCGGTTTCCCCCGGCATCACCATAAATTCAAAGCGGCGCACCGCGTGCGGCAGTGCGGCGGAGACATACGGACGCACCGGATCGCAGCACAGATACACGTGTGGGGTGCTGAGCGGATCGTTGGCGATATCCACCACAATCCACTGATTTGGCGCGGTTTTACCTTCGAATGGCACATTCAGCGAGCGCCTGACGACGCTGCCGCCGCCGTCGCAGGCCACCAGCCACTGGGCCTGCACCGTTTCACGCTGACCGTCCGGTGCCTTCAGGTTCAGCGTCACTTCGCCATCCTTCTGACTGAACGCCTCCAGCTCGCGAGAGAACAGGCAACGCACGTTGGGAAACCGCGACAGCCCTTCCAGCATCACCGCGTCTACCTGCGGCTGAATAAACGCATTACGGCGCGACCAGCCAAACTCGTCGGTCATCGGCTGGATATCAGCAAAGCAGCGGCCCTTGGGGGTAAGAAAGCGCATCGCATGCCATGGCGTGGTGTGCGGCAGCACGTTATCGACCAGACCGACGGACTGCAGGGTGCGCAGCGCTTCATCGTCAATGCCGATGGCGCGCGGATAGTCGATCAGCGCATCGAGCTTCTCCACCACCAGCACCTCAATGCCCATCTGGCCGAGATAGTTCGCCATCATCAGCCCCACCGGACCGGCTCCGGCAATCGCCACCTGCACGGTGTGTTGCACAGCGGGTTGGATATCCGGGTTTATCGTTGTCATTTCAGAACCTCACTACGCGGACAAAACGTCATGGCAGCCTCTGGAGAGACGCCCTTACTTTGTTAAAAATATGTGAATAATTTTTTATTGTGCGGTCAGTATAGGAGGGTGTTTTTGCGCTACAATCAAAACATGCCTGGATGTGCACTTAGTGCACAACGTTGTTTTACCTGTAGATTTGTCAACGAATATGAAAAATGACGAGAGTACCGAATACAAAACCGTGCGCGGATTAACCCGCGGGTTAATGTTATTAAATATGTTAAACCGGCTCGACGGTGGGGCCAGCGTTGGTCTGCTGGCAGAGTTGAGCGGCCTGCACCGCACCACGGTCAGACGACTGCTGGAAACGTTGCAGGATGAGGGTTACGTCCGGCGCAGCCTGTCCGATGACAGCTTTCGCTTAACCATCAAAGTTCGCCAGCTCAGCGAGGGATTTCGTGACGAGCAGTGGATTTCCGCGCTGGCCGCACCGCTGCTGGGGGATTTACTGCGCGAGGTCATCTGGCCGACCGACGTTTCCACGCTCGACGTCGATGCCATGGTGGTGCGTGAAACCACCCACCGCTTCAGCCGCCTGTCATTTCACCGGGCGATGGTCGGGCGTCGTCTACCGCTTCTGAAAACCGCCTCCGGCCTGACCTGGCTGGCGTTTTGTCCGGAGAATGAACGTCAGAAGCTGATCGAAATACTGGCATCGCGACCGGGAGAAGAATTCCAGCTGGCGCGCGAACCGCTGAAGCTGGACGCCATCCTGACCCGCGCGCGCAAAGACGGTTTTGGACAGAACTATCGCGGCTGGGATCAGGAGGAGAAAATCGCCTCTATCGCCGTGCCAATCCGCAGCGAACAGCGGGTGATCGGCTGCCTGAACCTGGTGTATATGGCCAGTGCGATGACCATCGAACAGGCCGCGGAAAAACACCTTCCGGCCTTACAAAAAGTGGCGAAGCAGATCGAAGACGGCGTGGCGTCGCAGGAGATTTTGGTTGCCGGGAGGTGAGATGGATCACATTTCCCCTCCCCTTCTGATTAAGAGCCACGTTCACTGCGCAATGTGTCGTCGTTATCTGCCAGCAGAGACGTTCGCGATTTACCGTTTCTGATTTTTCCATCAATACCAGGTTGAGGTTTACCAAACAGATAGCCTTGTGCGAAATCGCAGCCCAGAGCCTGAAGACTTTCCAGTTGTTCCTGCGTTTCAACCCCTTCTGCAACCGCCTTCATATTGAGAGATTTCGCCATACCGGTGATAAGTTTGATGATGTTAAGGGCGTCTTCCTGTGTAGATATCGAATGCACAAAGGACTTGTCTATTTTGATTTTATCGAAGGCAAGCCTGCTCAGCCGCGAAAGCGAAGAGTATCCCGTACCAAAATCATCAATGGAGATTTTCACGCCCAGGGCTCTGAGCCTGTTAAGCGTATTCATCGGCGTATTGCTGTCAGTAAAGAGAGAGGATTCCGTCACTTCCAGTTCAAGACGGTCAGCCGGAAGTCCTGTTTCTTTCAGAATAGACAACACTATTCCGGCAAAGGCTTTGCTGCTTAGCTGGACAGGCGAGACATTGACTGAAATTTTAACCGGAACCGCCCAGGAAGCCGCTTCCCTGCAGGCCATTTCAAGCACCGATTTCCCCATCTCATTAATCATTCCTGTTTTTTCAGCAACAGGAATAAAGCTATCCGGCGACAACAGGCCTTTAAGAGGATGTATCCAGCGGATAAGGGCTTCATAGCTGTAAATTTCCCTGCTGAAAGAATCTACAATCGGCTGGTAATAAACCACAAATTCTTTATTCGCTATCGCCATCGCCATATCATGCTCAAGGGTTCTGCTTTCTTGCAACTTATCTAACATGCGTTGCCGAAAGACTTTTATCTTACCAGACCCTTCTTTTTTGGCTTCATATAGGGCGAGATCGGCAAATTTATAAAGATAGTCGGAGCGGCGTTCAGTTTCGGAAATAACAATGCCAACGCAGGTGGTAATGTTGATAATCGTGTTATAAATCGTGTAGGGCTGGTTGATAAAATCACATACTTTTTGCGCGCGAGAAACAGCATGACTCTCAGTCAGACCTGTCGAGAGAAACGCAAACTCATCCCCACCTAAGCGATAAAGCGTATCTGAAGTCAGGCTCATCGAAACCAGGCGATGGGATATCTGACGTAACAATGAATCACCGACATCATGACCATACGTATCATTGACCTCTTTGAATCGGTCTAAATCGAACAACATCACTGTCACAGAACTACTATTCTTTTCTGCCGTCTCGATGGTTTTATTTAAATCTTCCCAAAAAAGCTGGCGGTTATTCATCTCGGTAAGAGAATCATGGTAAACGTCATATTCCAGTTTTGTATTCTGGATTTGCAGTTTTTCTTTAGATTTCTGCAATTCTTCAGCAAGACGCTTAACCTGAAGATGCGCCTGCAAAATATTTCTGTTCTGATAGAATATCAGCACGCCCAGTATCGCACTCAGTATGATCAGCAGTACTGAGATCGCTGAATAAATATAGTACAGCGCTTGAATTTTGAGGTTTGTACTATTAATCGAGTTAACATCTTTATTTAGCGCACCGGATGAAAGACGACCTAGCGGCGCATCCAGCGCATGCATTTTTTTCAAGTATGTCTGGAGCTCTGGACGATTCATTTTCTCAAGATGAACATCCAGATAGTTAAGTGTGTTTTCCAGTTGTAAAGCCAGTTCACCATGCGCTTCATTATTTTGTATATAATGCCCCAACTCACCTTCTTTCATTAAATCATTCTGGCTGAGCATGATGTCGAGGCGCAGACGTACATCATCGAGGTTCATAGAATCATCGATAGTGTAAAGACCAAGCCATGACTCAAAACGGTAGTATTCTGATACCAGTTGTGCAGCGGACCATGAATCGGTGTAGTGAGTCAGTTTCTGTAACTCTTGTTGCCGTTCATGCACGAGGTAAGAGATATACCCGGTAGATATAAAAAGAGAAAATATGATGCCCGCCAGTATTCTGTTCATGATGTTCTTCTGAACTCCTACTCAATATTCATTCTGCTGACCTGCCATGCTGAGCGTGCATAAAAAACCTGATTATTCAGTTCAGGCATGCTGTCATAGGGGTACACAATGAATAAGGGACCTTTATCACGGACGCGAATGTATTTTTCGTTGATTTTTACAGCAAGGATAACATTATATTTTTTGAAATCACTGAGTGGGATAACCGTGGTGTAGTCATTGAGCGCGGTGACCTTAACCACAGAACCTTTCGCGCCAACATAATCCATCAGCTTTTGCAGTGGAATACCCGTAAAGGTAGTGCGTCCATTATACCAGGGCGAGGTGGTCTGGAAACTGACCATGCCCAGTTTCTCAAGGCTGGCAATATCAAAAACGGCTTTCCCGTCTTCATTTGTATTTTCTATATTACCGGACAACGTTAAAAGGGCTTTACCGGCAGGTTTAGAAAGTTCACCCGCCCAGAGCTGTGTGGAGACGACAAAGCTTAACAACATAACAATTAATCGCATTTTAACCTCGCCTGCCGACCGGATGTAAACGAATTATAATTTAGTTATAATGCTATTTACATATGCTGCCTGGATATTATTGGTGCAGTAAACCCATTCACATTTTAAATCATCAAAATCAACAGGTTAGCCATCACTCCATTTTTATACTAATTAATAGCTCAGACAATGTCCGCCTGCCACCATGCAGGCCAAAAAAAAACCGAAACCCCGCTCATAAAATGAGCAGGATTTCGGCACACGTTCAGCCTGGAGCGCTTTAGACTTTAAGCAGCTTTACCGTTTCTTCGATGTCTATCTCATCTTCCGAGAAGATCAGCGTCGTACCCTGGAAAGTAGTGATGGCCAGCTTTTTCAGCGAACGCATTTCGCCAGGCTTGACGTCTGACTTCGGCTTAATGCTGTTCATCAGCGCGCCCACGGACAGCACCGCATTTTCTTTATCAATGCGGGTTTCAACCGGCACTTCTTCGCTATACACCACCCAGGACTTGATCGCCGTGAGTTTCAGGCGCTCACCCGCGATATAGATGTATTTGCTGTCGGGCACCACTTTCACCGCATAGGCAGACAGGCCTTTGTTGTTAGTGGTCGGCTCGAAGGTCACCGCCGCGTCTTTCTTGATCAGCTCAGGATTAGCAACCTTAATCACATGAAAATAGCGGTTATCGCCGTTTTCATCTTTGATAAATCCAAAGCCTTTATCTTTAAACCACGTTGTGATTGTTCCGTTCATTGCTGTTTCCGCCTGATTAAAACGTCATACTCGTAAAATTTGCGCGCAGTGTAAAACATCGGCCACGTCTTTGGCTACTCGTTGCCCCAGCGGTTGAGGAACCCGGCGATATCATCGATACGCTGTACGTCGATCCCGGCCACGGTTGCCATCTCCTGCTGCGCGTCTTCGCCGATCTCTTCGTTGTTCATCAAACGGACGATCAGCTGCTGGAAGTAGTGCGCCAGCGCGTCGCGTTCTGCGTCGCTAACCTGCTTTGCGGCCTCGGTCGCGTACTCGTCGGCGATATCATAATATTTTAGCGGAATGTCGTTGTTCATCAGGTGCTCCGGGGTGAATGCGTGTGCCAGCAGTTGTCTGCCGCGTCTGGGGTGAATGATAGCATTCTTATTTCACCGTTAGCGATCTGTTTTATTGACTGCAATATGTTTCATATATCCGCAGGTAAAATAGTGTAGTAACGCAGGGACAATCAGATTATTTTAAGTCTAACACTCTCAATAATTCGAGTTGTACGAAGGTGATAAGTGGTCATCCAACGATGAGGCTATTGCGGAAATATCAATAGAACACCAGTAATGAAAGATTGCATTGTTATTATATCAAAATACACGAGAGAATTATCGGGTTACCTTATAGGAGTTAACGTGGTTAATATAAATAACGATTCCTCTGTAGGCCTGATAAGCGAAGCGCCATCAGGCCGTGGCTCGCAGCCTCTCGTTGCCGGATGACGGGCAAGCGCTGTATCCGGCCCGTACACAACTACGCATGTCAGAGATACTGTTTTTTCCCTAACAGATCTCGATTGTAGTTGCACTCCGGTAAAGATTTCATTTCCGGAGAGGCGTCTTTACTCAGATCAACAATTCGAACGTCGTTATTGTCATTACTAATTTCGTACGTATGACCTTTATTAGCAAGGAACGAACCTGAATAGGTTTGTCCCAGGTCGATACCATGCATGCTGCGCTCTTCCCGCTTCCACCATACTTTATAGGTGAACCCAGGTTGGATGGTATATTCCTGATAGCTTTTGGCCGCAAAATCAGCGGAAGGCGGCGCAATGCCATTAACAGCCTTAGAGGTTCTAACTTTAATACCAACAATGGCAACTTTCGATGTTATTCCATACGCTTTTTCTGACTTCCAACAGTTCCCGGCAGGGATCTGTTTTTCTATTCTGTACGGCGTAGGTTGCAACGTATTTTCAACACGTATGTAAGCCGCATCACTGCCGGTATAATCGGGTAGCGTATCAGAAAAATCAACGCTACATCCCGTCAGAACCATGGTCGTTAATAAAATACTTAAGCCTTTAATCATTCGTCATACTCCCTGTTTTTTGAGTACTTCTCTGTCAGTCCTGCAGAAATATACCGACTACAGATTATCGGCAGTAGCCGAAAAATAATTAATTATGATATCACCAGCAATAAGGGTCAGCGATTGGCCCAATCCCATCGCTAGTCGCCCATTTGCCCACATTCATCTTCTGGACAACACTCCAGGATGACACCACTGACCCAACACGTGGAGCAAACACCATGAACATCACGCAAATCCGTAATGCCACACTGCACATCACCTTTGGCGGCAAGACCTTCCTCGTTGATCCAATGCTGGCCCCGAAAGGTGCGTATCCGGGTTTTGCCGGAACGGCGCGCGCAGAGATCCGCAATCCGACCGTGGAGCTGCCCGTTGACATCGACACCCTGCTTAACGTCGATGCGCTGATCGTCACCCATCTGCATGAAGATCACTGGGACGAGGTTGCCGCGCGCGTTGTGCCGAAAGACAAGCCGATCTACGTACAAAATGATCAGGATGCGCAGGTGCTGCGAGGACAGGGGTTCACCCAACTGAGCGTATTGACAGAAAATACCGCGCTGGGGGACATCACCCTGCGTAAAACCGGCGGCCAGCACGGGTCGGATCGCGCCTACGCCGTGCCGCAAATGGCAGAACGCCTGGGTGACGCCTGCGGAGTTATCTTCCAGCATGCAGCAGAAAAAACGCTGTATCTGGTTGGCGATACTATCTGGCGCGATGAGGTAGAGGCCAATATGCAGACCTTCCAGCCTGATGTCGTGATACTGAACGCCGGTTTTGCCCACGTCATCGGCTTTGGGCCGATCATTATGGGCGCGGAAGATGTGCTAAAAACCCACTTTGTGCTGCCTGAAGCGCAGATTGTGGCGACCCATATGGAGGCCATTAACCACTGCCTGCTGACGCGCGCGGCGCTAAAAGAATATGCGTTCGACAACCAGATTGCGCAATTCGTCAACGTGCCTGAAGATGGGGAAACCCTGACCTTTTAATGCCAACAGAGGAATCGTATGCGCCCGCTTACCGTCGCCATTGTCGCCGTGGAAGATTTCAGCCCGTTTCATTTTTCGGTGCCGTGCATAGTTTTCAGTGACAAAATGGCGGCGAAAAAGCACTTTGAGGTGCAGATATGTGCCGAAAAGCCCGGTATCGTCTCTTCGCAGGATGGCTTCTCCGTCACCGCCTCTCACGGTTATGAGGCGGTGACGGCAGCCGATATTGTGGTGGTCCCCTACTGGGGCACTACCGGGCATCGCCCGCCGCAGGGTCTGCTCAATGCCCTCAATTGCGCGCGGCAAAACGGCGCACAGATTGTCGGGCTGTGTCTGGGCGCGTTTGTCCTCGGCTACGCGGGCCTGTTAGACGGAAAGCGGGCCGCGACGCACTGGGAATTTGAGCAAGATTTTCAGACGCGCTTCCCGGCGGCGCGTCTGGATGTCAACGCCCTGTACGTTGATGACGACGGTATTATTACCTCGGCTGGTACCGCCGCTGCACTGGATTGCTGCTTGTACGTCATCCGCCAGCACTTTGGCAGCACGGTAGCGAACCAGATTGCCCGACGGATGATTGTGCCACCGCACCGCGAAGGGGGACAGGCGCAGTTTATTGAGCAGCCGGTGGCGAAAAATACCCAGGATCAGCGCATTAACACCCTGCTCGATTATTTACGCCAGCACCTCCACGAGCATCATAACCTCGACACGCTGGCGCAGCGGGTGATGATGAGCCGTCGCACCCTAACCCGCCATTTTATGAAGGCCACCGGGTCAAGCGTGGCTGAATGGCTTATTACCGAGCGCCTGCGACGCAGCCAGGAGCTGCTGGAGTCCAGTTCGTTGCCCGTCGAACGTATTGCTGAACAGGTCGGTTTTCTCTCTCCGGTCACCTGGCGCCAGCATTTTAAAGCCCACTTCGGCGTCAGCCCGGCTGAATGGCGCAAGACCTTCCGCGGCGTAGCGTAAACAGGCTCAGCCTCTTTTTTGCGCCAGCCACACCGTATGCCCGGTGCACTGTGGGTCTTCCATGATCACGTCAATAACCTCAAAGCCGTGCGCGGACAACAATGCACGGTATTCGTCGGGCGCAAGGCTTGCATGAAACAGCGGCTCACCTTCAAATTGCCCCATTGCGATGCCGTTTCCGGTACCGCTGGTGAACATCAGCGCGCTGCCGGGATGACTGAGCTGGTCAAAGATCGGGAACATCCGGTGTTGGTCCTGCTGGGGTAAATGGAAAAAGCTGTCCCACGCAATCAGGCCATCAAAGGTGTCATCAAAGGTGTCATCAAGCGCGAGCTCGCGCATATCCTGCTCCAGCCAGCACTGGTCGGGAAAAGATTGCCGGGCGCGCGCCAGCATCGCCGCGGAACCATCCACTCCAGTTAGGTGAAAGCCTTGCCGGATAAAATACCCGGCAATCGGCTGACCGTTCCCACAGCCGATATCCACAATACTGCCCTTCCCGCCCAGTACCGCGATGAACTTATCCAGCCACGGTTTTTCAAACAGCGTGCGTGAACGCTGGCTGGCAAAGGCATCAGCATGGCGTCGGTAGATAGACAGAATGTTCTGGGCCGCAGAGTCGCTCACGATTTCCTCACTGTTTTACTCGTTCTGCCATCATGTTAAGCATAAAGACGCCATGCCCGCTATCACGCGTCACTGGCCCTGGAATGCGCCTCGCAGAACCCAACCACAAATACGCCAAAACCCTACGTGCTGTGGCATGATAGCGCGTAGATAACGTAATGAAGGGTGAAGAATGTGAAACCGGTAACGCTATACGATGTGGCAGACCATGCAGGTGTCTCTTACCAGACCGTCTCGCGCGTCGTGAATCAGGCCAGCCACGTTTCCGCCAAAACCCGTCAGAAAGTTGAGGCCGCGATGGCGGAGCTCAATTACATCCCCAACCGCGTTGCCCAGCAGTTGGCCGGTAAACAAACGCCATTGATTGGCGTGGCGACGGCGAACCTTGCCCTGCACGCGCCCTCGCAAATCGTTGCGGCTATAAAATCCCGTGCCGACCAGTCCGGGGCCAGCGTGGTGATCGCCATGGTCGAGCGTAGCGGCGTAGACGCCTGCAAAGCTGCGGTGCATAACCTGCTCTCCCAGCGGGTGACCGGGCTTATCATCAACTATCCGCTGGATGAAGACGACGCAATTGCCGTCGCCGCCGCCTGCGGTACGGTACCGGTGCTGTTTCTGGACGTCTCTGACCAGTCGCCGGTTAACAGCGTGATTTTCTCCCATGATGACGGCGCACGCCTCGGCGTTGAGCACCTGGTCCAGCACGGGCATCAGCGTATCGCCCTGCTGGCCGGACCGCACAGCTCAGTCTCGGCGCGGTTACGGCATGCGGGCTGGCATAAGTATCTGACGCACTATCAGCAGCAACCCGTCGCGGAACTGGAAGGCGACTGGAGCGCAATGTCCGGCTTTACACAAACCATGCAGATGCTGAACGACGGCGTCATCCCGACCGCCATGCTGGTTGCCAACGATCAAATGGCGCTGGGCGCGATGCGGGCCATCAGCGAGTCCGGCCTGCGGGTGGCGACCGATATCTCGGTGATTGGCTACGACGATACCGAAGACAGCTCCTGTTATATCCCGCCACTCACGACCATCAAGCAGGATTTTCCGACGCTCGGGCAAACCAGCGTCGATAAACTGCTGCAGCTTTCACAGGGGGGTGAGAGCCTCGGCAATCAACTCCTGCCGGTGACGCTGGTCGAGCGTAAAACGGTGCTGCCCCCGAACAGACAACAGGCAACGCCGCAGGCGCTGGCGGAGTCGCTGATGCAGCTGGCACGTCAGGTTTCTCGGCTGTAACGTCTCCACAGCGAGCGCTCACATCTGCTGTTACTGAGCTGAATTACTGTGAGTCAGCTCACTGATTACCCACCCCATCCTTTACAGGATAATCTCAATCCTCGTATGTTCAGTTAAATTGTGAGCGGATAACAAATTTACACAGGATACTGCCATGACCCTGAACACGGATTCACTCGCCGCCGTACTGGCACGTCGCGACTGGGAAAACCCCGGCGTCACTCAGCTTAATCGTCTTGAAGCGCACCCGCCGTTTTGCAGCTGGCGTTCTGCGCAGGACGCCCATAACAACCAGCGTTCGGCACAGTTACAGTCACTGAACGGTGAGTGGAAGTTTGCCTGGTTTGCCTCACCTGAAGCGGTGCCGGAAAGCTGGCTTGCGGGCGATTTGCCGCAGGCCGATAGCGTAACCGTACCGTCTAACTGGCAAATGGACGGTTACGACGCGCCGATCTACTCCAACATTACCTACCCGTTCCCGGTCAATCCACCGCACGTTCCAACGGAGAATCCGACAGGATGTTACTCGCTCACATTCAAAGTGGATGCCGCGTGGCGACAGACGGGACAGACGCGCATTATTTTTGACGGCGTGAACTCAGCGTTTCATCTGTGGTGCAATGGCCGCTGGGTCGGCTACGGGCAGGACAGCCGCCTGCCGTCCGAGTTTGATCTCAGTGATTTCCTGAGCGACGGCGAAAACCGTCTGGCGGTGATGGTGCTGCGCTGGAGCGACGGCAGCTATCTGGAAGATCAGGACATGTGGCGCATGAGCGGTATCTTCCGCGACGTCTCGCTGCTGCATAAGCCGGACACGCAGATCCGCGACCTGCGTATCCACACCCGTTTTAACGATGATTTCAGCCGCGCGGTGCTGGAAGCCGACGTCAGAATGGCGGGCGAGCCGCACGATGATTTACGCGTGACGCTGCAACTGTGGCAAGGCGATACGCTGACCGGTGAAGCCACTTCGCCTTTTGGTAGTGAGATTATTGATGAGCGCGGCGCGTATGCCGATCGTACCACTCTGCGCCTGAACGTTGAACGTCCGGCGCTGTGGAGTGCTGAAACCCCGAATCTGTACCGCGCGGTAGTGCTGCTACATACCGCCGACGGCACGTTGATTGAAGCCGAAGCCTGCGACGTTGGCTTCCGCCAGGTCAGCATTGAAAACGGTCTGCTGTTGCTCAATGGGCAGCCGCTGCTGATCCGCGGCGCCAACCGTCATGAACATCACCCACAAAACGGTCAGGTGATGGATGAAGAAACGATGGTGCAGGACATCGTCCTGATGAAGCAAAACAACTTTAACGCCGTGCGCTGCTCGCATTATCCAAACCATCCGTTGTGGTACACCTTGTGCGACCGCTACGGCCTGTACGTGGTGGATGAAGCCAATATCGAAACCCACGGCATGGTGCCGATGAACCGCCTGAGCGATGACCCCACCTGGCTACCGGCGATGAGCCAGCGCGTGACGCGCATGGTGCAGCGCGACCGCAACCATCCGAGCATTATTATCTGGTCACTGGGCAACGAATCCGGGCACGGCGCAAATCACGACGCTCTCTACCGTTGGCTGAAATCCGAAGACCCGTCCCGCCCGGTGCAGTACGAAGGCGGCGGGGCGGATACCGCTGCGACCGACATTATTTGCCCAATGTATGCCCGCGTTGACCAGGACCAACCCTTCCCGGCGGTACCGAAATGGTCTATCAAAAAATGGCTGTCGATGCCCGGCGAGCAGCGCCCGCTGATCCTCTGCGAATACGCTCACGCGATGGGGAACAGCCTCGGCGGTTACGCCAAATACTGGCAGGCGTTCCGTCAGTATCCGCGCCTGCAGGGTGGGTTTGTCTGGGACTGGGTCGATCAGTCGCTGACAAAATATGACGACAACGGCAACCCGTGGTCAGCCTACGGCGGCGATTTTGGCGACACGCCGAATGACCGTCAGTTCTGCATAGACGGGCTGGTGTTTGCCGATCGCACACCGCATCCGTCCCTGTATGAAGCCAAACACGCGCAGCAGTTTTTCCAGTTTACGCTGTTGTCAGGCAACGAGCGCCAGATTGAAGTGCGCAGCGAATACTTGTTCCGCCGCAGCGATAACGAAATCCTGCACTGGTCTCTCGCTCAGGACGGCAATCTGCTGGCCACCGGCGAGGTCACGCTGGATATCGCCCCACAGGGTTGTCAGCGGGTTACCCTGCCGGACCTCCCCATGCCGGACACCGCCGGTCATCTGTGGCTGACAGTGCGCGTGGAACAACCTCAGGCCACCACATGGTCAGACGCCGGGCATATCAGCGCCTGGCAGCAATGGAAGCTGGAAGAGAAACTCAGCCTGACGTTTCCCCCACGCGCCAGCGCCGCGCCACAGCTCACCGTCAGTGACGATACATTTGCGGTGACCGTCAGCGATAAACGTTGGGAATTCTGCCGCCAGTCGGGCCTACTGACGCAATACTGGATCGGCGGTGATACGCAGCTGTTAAGCCCGCTCATTGACCAGTTCACCCGTGCGCCGCTGGATAACGACATTGGCGTCAGCGAAGTGACGCGCATCGACCCTAACGCCTGGGTCGAACGCTGGAAAGCCGCCGGCCACTATCGCGCAGAGCCTCAGCGGGTGTTGTGCGAAGCCGAATCCCTGTCGGAAAGCGTGCTGATTACCACCGCGCACGCCTGGCAGTATCAGGGCGAAACGCTGTTTATCAGCCGCAAGTCCTACCGTATCGACGGCCATGGCAAGATGCATATCACGGTGGATGTCGATGTCGCCAACGGAACGCCGCACCCGGCACGTATCGGCCTCTGTTGCCAGCTGGCGCAGGTTGCCGAACGCGTAAACTGGTTAGGTCTCGGCCCGCATGAGAACTACCCGGATCGCCTGAGCGCGGCCTGTTTTGACCGTTGGGATCTGTCGCTGGATGAGATGTACACCCCTTACGTCTTCCCGAGCGAAAACGGCCTGCGCTGCGGTACGCACGAGCTGCGCTACGGGGCACATCAGTGGTGTGGTGACTTCCAGTTCAACATCAGCCGCTACAGCCAAAAACAGTTAATGGAAACCAGCCATCGCCATCTGCTGTCGCCGGAGGCGGGAACCTGGCTCAATATTGACGGCTTCCATATGGGCGTCGGCGGGGATGATTCGTGGAGCCCTTCCGTTTCCCCGGAGTTTCTGCTGAGCGCAGGGCGTTATCACTACCAGGTTATCTGGGGCTAAACATATTGCCGGATGGCGCGACACGTATCCGACCTACAGGGCATATATTTCCAGCCTTTGGACGGGTACTACTGGTTTAAGTTATGCGGGAAAAAACCGCTTTTATACCGCTATGGTAAAACAGGATGGTAAGCCAGGTCGTAATATGAGCAGAAAGACAAAGATGGTAATGGCGCTACTTATCAGCGTATTACTTTCAGGATGTGGCAGCATTAATGCACGCACGGAAGATGGGGATTCTAATACCTATTACGTCGGTACTCAGAGCGACATTGCGAAAATAAAAAATCCGGGCAGTTATGATTTTAACTATTTCGATTTAGCGCTGTTATTTGTCGATGTGCCGTTATCTTTTGTTGCCGATACGCTATATACGCCGTTTGATTATTATCACGGACCGTATAAGAAAACGCATTAAATCGTAGGCCCGGTAAGCATCGCGCTACCGGGCCGTTTAACGGGGATTATTCTTCGATTGCCTGGCGGATTTGCTGCAACGACGCGGGATCGTCGATGGTGGTCAGATCGCCGGGATCGCGGCCTTCACAGATCGCCTGGATCGTACGCCTCAGCATCTTGCCCGATCGCGTCTTCGGCAGTTGTGACACAAACCAGACATGTGCCGGACGGCCAAAGTTACCAATCTGGCTGTCCACCAGCGCCATAATCGCCTTCTCTTCTGAATGCGCAATGTCGCGGTCTTCCAGACTGTCACTCTGTTTCGGGATAACAAACGCCACCGCCACCTGCCCTTTCAGCGCATCTTTCACGCCGACCACCGCCACTTCCGCGACGTTCGGATAGCTGGAAATACTCTCCTCTATCTCACGGGTGCCTAGCCGGTGTCCGGCCACGTTTATCACATCATCGGTGCGGCCTAAGATGAAGTAATAGCCGTCGGCGTCGCGGATCCCCCAGTCGAAGGTGGCGTAAACCTGGCGGGAGAACAGCGACCAGTAGGTGTTCACAAACCGTTCGTCATCGCCCCAGATGGTCTGAATACAGCCCGGTGGCAGCGGCCCTTCAATCACCAGCATACCCTTTTCGTTCGCTTCGCAGGGTTCACCGGTCACTTCGTTGAGCAACTGCACGTTGTAGCCATACATCGGCACACCGGGGCTGCCCAGACGCGACGGCCTGTCGTCCACGCCACGGGCAATTGCCATAATCGGCCAACCGGATTCAGTCTGCCAGTAGTTGTCGATCACCGGCACGCCCAGCGTTTGGGTTACCCAACTCGCAGTCGGTTCATCCAGCGGCTCGCCCGCCAGATACAGCACCTCCAGCGAGGAGAGATCGTGATTGCGGATCTGCGCGGTCGGGAACTTCTTCAGCACGCGAATGGCGGTCGGCGCAGAGAACATTCTGCTGACCTGATATTTTTCGACAATCTTCCACCACACGCCGCAGTCCGGGTACGTCGGCAGCCCTTCGTACACCACCGTCGCCATCCCCGCCAGCAGCGGGGCATAAACGATGTAGGAGTGTCCGACCACCCAGCCGATATCCGAGGCACAGAAGAACACGCCGCCCGCTTTGCCGCCAAAGATGGTCTCCATCGACGTCGCCAGCGCCACCGCATAGCCGCCAACGTCACGCTGCACGCCCTTCGGCTTGCCGGTCGTACCGGAGGTGTAGAGTATGCAGGAGGTTTCGTTCGACTCCAGCCACACCACCGGCACGCGCGCCCCAAGATGCTGCTGGCGCAGCGCGGCAAAATCGAGATCGCGCCCCTCGACCCGCGCCATTTTCGCCAGCCCACGATCGACCAGTACCACGTGGTGCGGCTGATGCTGCGCCTGGTCAATAGCCTCATCGAGCAGCTTTTTATACGGCAGGATCTTGCCCCCGCGCGCCCCGGCATCCGCCGACACGATGACCTTCGGTCGGGCATCGTCGATTCGCGCCGCCACGCTGTGCGAGGCGAAGCCGCCGAACACCACCGAGTGGATCGCGCCAATGCGTGCACAGGCCAGCAGTGTAATGTGTGCCTCGGCGATCATCGGCATATATACCAGCACCCGATCGCCACGCTGCACGCCCAGCGACAGCAGCATAGCGGCCGTCACGTTGACTTCGTCATACAGCTGACGAAAGGTAAACGTGCGCTCTTCTTCGGTTTCCGAGGAAACAGCAATCAGCGCCAGCGCATCGGGCTGCTTCTCCAGCCAGCGGTCGATGGCGTTATGGCACAGATTGGTCGTCCCACCGCAAAACCAGCGCGCAAACGGCGGATGGCTATGGTCCAGCACCTGAGTGAACGGCTGCTGCCAGTCAATACGCTGGGCCTGCTCGGCCCAGAATGACTCAGGTTGAGTGATAGATCGTTGATAAAACTCGCTAAAAGACATAATGCTCTCCTGTTGAACTTACGCCTAATGAGTCAGGTTTTAGATAATGAACAAATCCATGTACTCATTAACCGGCATCTGTTCCAGGCGAGTTCTGTCCAGGGAAACATCCAGAATGCGCTGTTGTTGGCGGGTCGGGAACTGGCGCGCCAGGTTGATTTTGAATTTCTCAACCAGCTTCGGCATGCCGTCAGTCCGACGACGCGCGTGGCCGATCGGGTATTCCACCACCTCTTCGTCAAAACGGGAGCCGTCGGTAAACTCCAGGGTGATAGCGTTGGCGATGGCGCGTTTTTCCGGGTTGTGATAATCGGCGGTAAAGGCCGGATCTTCGAAGCAGTTAATCTTCTCTCGCAGCGCGTCGATGCGTTTATCCTGCGCCACACCGTCTTCATAATCAGCCGCCGTCAGGCGTCCGAACAGCAGCGGGACCGCCACCATGTACTGGATGCAGTGGTCGCGATCCGCCGGGTTATCCAGCGGGCCTTTTTTGTCGATGATGCGAATGCAGGCTTCGTGTGTACGAATCGTCACTTTTTCGATATCGGCAGCCGTCTTACCGGCAGCCAGCAGTTTTTCATGCAGCGTCATGGCGGCTTCTACTGCGGTCTGGGAGTGGAACTCAGCCGGGAAGGAGATTTTAAACAGCACGTTTTCCATCACGTAAGAGCCGTACGGACGCTGGAAGCGGAACGCTTCTCCTTTGAAGGAGACATCATAGAAGCCCCAGGTTTTCGCCGTCAGCGCAGACGGATACCCCATCTCGCCGGTTTTGGCCATCAGCGCCAGACGCACCGCCCGGGATGTGGCATCCCCCGCCGCCCAGGATTTACGCGTACCGGTATTCGGCGCATGACGATAGGTTCGCAGCGACTGTCCGTCGACCCACGCCAGCGAAACCGCGTTGAGGATCTCATCGCGGGTCAGTCCCAGCATCTCGGCGACTACGGCGGTCGAGGCCACTTTCACCAGCAGAACGTGGTCCAGGCCGACGCGGTTAAAGGAGTTTTCCAGCGCGATACAGCCCTGAATTTCATGGGCCTTGATCATACCGGTCAGCACGGTTTTCATCGTCAGCGGCGCTTTAGCCGCGGCTACCGCATTGCGCGACAGCCAGTCAGCGGTAGCCAAAATCCCGCCAAGGTTATCGGAAGGATGGCCCCATTCCGCGGCAAGCCAGGTGTCGTTGAAGTCCAGCCAGCGGATCATCGCGCCAATGTTAAACGCTGCCTGCACCGGGTCGAGCTGAAACTGGGTGCCCGGCACGCGAACACCGTTCGGCACCACCGTCCCCGGGACAATCGGCCCCAGCAGTTTTTTACAGGCCGGATATTCCAGCGCTTCCAGCCCGCAGCCGAGGGTGTCGAGCAGACAATAATGGGCGGTGTCATACGCCACCGTCGAGGTGATGGCGTAATTCATCACGTAATCAACGATATCAACGATTTCACGGTCAAATTCAGGGCGAACATTCGAAATATGAGCGGACATAGGGTACGTTTCCTGTTTTTATCTTTAGAGGTTTTGCATTAGCAACGCTTTTCAATAGCGACAAATACGCGATCTTCCGGGCCGGTGTAGTTGGCGGAAGGCCGGATGATTTTATTATCCTGGCGCTGTTCAATGATGTGCGCCGCCCAGCCGGTGACGCGGGCGATGACAAACAGCGGGGTGAACATTTCGGTCGGGACGCCCATCATGTTGTAGGAAACCGCCGAGAACCAGTCGAGGTTCGGGAACATCTTTTTGGTATCCCACATCACGGCTTCCAGACGGTCGGCGATGTTGTACATTTTCAGCGAACCGCCTTCCTGGGAAAGCTGCTTCGCCACGCGCTTGATCACCTGATGCCGCGGGTCAGCAAGGGTGTATACCGGGTGACCAAAGCCAATCACCACTTCTTTGTTTTCTACACGTTTACGGATATCAGCTTCGGCTTCATCCGGGGTTTCGTAGCGCTGCTGAATTTCCAGCGACACTTCGTTGGCCCCGCCGTGTTTCGGACCGCGTAGCGCGCCAATGGCGCCGATAATCGCGGAATACATATCCGATCCGGTTCCCGCAATCACCCGTCCGGTAAAGGTTGAGGCATTGAATTCGTGTTCGGCATACAGCACCAGCGAGATGTGCATCGCTTTTTCCCAACTGGCCGACGGTTTTTCGCCGTGCAGCAGGTGCAGGAAATGACCGCCAATGGAATCGTCATCGGTTTCCGGTTGGATACGCTCACCGTTGTGGCTGTAGTGATACCAGTACAGCAGGATCGAGCTGAGCGAGGCCAACAGTTTATCGGCAATGTCGCGCGCGCCGGAGACGGTATGCCCCTCTTTTTCCGGCAGCGTGCAGCCCAGCGCAGAAACGCCGGTACGCATCACGTCCATCGGGTGTGAAGCGGCAGGCAACGCTTCCAGAACGGTACGCACGTTTGCCGGGAGGCCACGCAGCGCTTTTAATTTAACCTTGTAGGCGTTGAGTTCATCGCGGGTGGGTAATTTTCCGTGGATCAGCAGGTGCGCCACTTCTTCAAATTCGCACTGTTGCGCGAGGTCGAGAATATCGTAGCCACGATAGTGTAAATCGTTACCGCTTTTACCTACGGTGCACAGGGCGGTATTGCCGGCGGTCACGCCGGACAGCGCGACCGATTTTTTCGGCTTAATAACATTCGTACTATTTTGCAGGATCGTTGTGTCGCTCATGTTGTCCTCGTTATTTTTATATATAGGGTATTGAGGGTATGCATCGCGTCGTACGTTGTAGGCCGGATAAACGTAGTGCCATCCGGCATTGCCTGATGGCGGCTGCGCCTTATCAGGCCTACGGCTTCGTGGCGTACAACGCGTCGAGTTTCTCTTCGAACTGGTAGTAGTTGATGCTTTCGTACAGCTCGTTGCGCGTCTGCATGATGTCGATAACGTTCTTCTGCGTGCCTTCCTGGCGCAGCACGTTGTACACCTGCTCGGCGGCACGGTTCATGGCGCGAAATGCCGACAGCGGATACAGCGCCATTGCCACGTTCGCACTGCGCAACTCATCGGTGGTGAACAACGGCGTTGCGCCAAATTCAGTAATGTTGGCAAGGATCGGTACCTGCACGGCATCGGCAAATTGGCGGTACATTGCCAGCTCCGTAATGGCTTCCGGGAACAGCATGTCAGCACCTGCTTCGACATACGCCTGCGCACGATCGATAGCGGCATCTAACCCTTCCACCGCCAGCGCATCGGTTCGCGCCATGATGACAAAGTTCGGATCGGTACGCGCATCCACCGCCGCACGGATCCTGTCAACCATCTCTTCTTTAGAGACGATCGCCTTGTTCGGACGATGCCCACAGCGCTTGGCGCCGATCTGATCTTCAATGTGCAGCGCAGCGGCCCCGGCTTTGGAAATCGATTTCACAGTGCGTGCCACGTTAAACGCGGATGATCCGAACCCAATATCGGCATCCACCAGCAGCGGCAGCGGGCAGACATCGGTGATACGGCGGATATCGGTCAGTACATCATCGAGGGTAGAGATGCCGAGATCCGGTAACCCTAGCGACCCGGCAGCCACGCCACCGCCAGAGAGATAAATCGCCTGATACCCAGCGCGCTGGGCCAGCAGAGCGTGGTTCGCATTGATGGTGCCAACAATTTGTAATGGATTTTCTTTAGTGAGCGCAGCGCGAAACGCCAGCCCCGGAGAGTGCAGAGACATATCCCATCCTCTTGTTATCAACTTGTTATCGTTCGTTGATTAACCTAAAGCAAGGGGTATGCCAACGCCTTTATTGAGTGCGTTATTTTTACTTACCTATTTTAAAACAATTAATTACAATTTTACTCTGCATTTTTGTCGCACAAAAGCGTGTCAGCACACGTTTCATGAAACCGGCCTGAACGTTTCATTGCAACATTTATGAAACACAACTAAACCCAATATTCGGTTCTTTAATTTTGGGGTTAGCGATGGCTGAGACACATCTTCCACCACGCATGAATGACGACAAACCGGTTATCTGGACGGTCTCCGTCACGCGCCTGTTCGACCTGTTTCGCGACATCAGCCTGGAGTTTGATCACCTCGCAACCATTACCCCAATTCAGTTGGGTTTTGAAAAAGCGGTGGCCTATATCCGCAAGAAGCTCGCCAGCGAACGTTGCGATGCCATCATCGCCGCAGGTTCCAACGGCGCGTATCTGAAAAGCCGCCTGTCGATTCCGGTGATCCTGATAAAACCCAGTGGATTCGACGTGCTACAGGCGCTGGCGAAAGCCGGGAAGCTAACCTCGTCGATTGGCGTCGTCACCTATCAGGAAACACTGCCCGCATTAACCGCCTTTCAAAAGACGTTCAATTTGCGCCTGGAGCAGCGCAGCTATATCACCGAAGAGGATGCGCGCGGGCAGATCAACGAGCTGAAAGCCGGCGGAACGCAAGCGGTGGTTGGCGCGGGCTTGATTACCGATCTGGCGGAAGAAGCGGGGATGACCGGGATCTTTATCTATTCGGCGGCCACCGTACGTCAGGCCTTTAGCGATGCGCTGGATATGACCCGCCTGACGCTCCGACGCAACGGGCAATACGCCAGCGGCGATACGCTACGCACCCGCTATACGCTGGGTGATATGCGCGGTCATTCGCCGCAGATGGAGCAGGTTCGCCACACCATCATGCTGTACGCCCGCTCGCGCGCACCGGTGCTGATTCAGGGTGAAACCGGGACGGGGAAAGAGCTGGCGGCGCAGGCGATTCATCGGGAATATTTCACCCGTCAGGACTCTCGACGTGGCAAGCCCTCAGCGCCATTTGTCGCCGTTAACTGCGGGGCTATTACCGAATCATTGTTGGAAGCGGAGCTGTTTGGCTATGAAGATGGCGCGTTTACCGGCTCTCGTCGGGGCGGTCGCGCGGGCCTGTTTGAAATTGCCCACGGCGGGACGCTGTTTCTCGACGAGAGCGGTGAAATGCCGCTGCCGTTACAGACCCGACTGCTGCGCGTGCTGGAAGAAAAAGAGGTCACTCGGGTGGGCGGGCATCAGCCGATCACGGTCGATGTGCGGGTGATCAGCGCCACCCACTGTCATCTCGAGCAGGAGATGAAACAGGGCCAGTTTCGAACCGATCTGTTTTATCGCCTGAGCATTCTGCGCCTCTCACTGCCGCCACTGCGCGAGCGCCTGCCCGATATCCTGCCGCTGGCAGAGGGATTTTTAAAACAGTCACTGGCGGAACTCGACGCGCCGTTTTCTGATACGGTGCGTAAGGGACTCGGGCTGAGCCAGCAGACGCTGCTCAATTATGGCTGGCCGGGGAATATTCGCGAGCTGCGTAATATGATGGAGCGTCTGGCGCTGTTTTTGAGCGTGGAACCGCAACCTGAACTGAACATCCATTTTTTGCAGCAGTTGTTACCGGAGCTAGCCGTTACCTCCGAAGCTCCTCAGGTGGCATCATCACTGACACCGCAGCAGGTGCTGGCGCAATGTAATGGCGATAAAACCGCAGCCGCACGGTATTTAGGTATCAGTAGAACCACATTCTGGCGGCGATTAAAACAATAACCCGCCGGTCCGATGACCTGCGGGTTGTTTGTCTTTCAGTTCAGCGCGTTATTTTTTCTTGTAAATATTAGCCGTGCCATGGATTTTATTGTCCGTTTGACCGGAGGTTAATACCAGGACGTCTGCGCCTTTCTCATCGGCTTTCTTAATCAGGTCTGCTTTAGCGTCTGCGGCAGACATTTCGTTGCTGGTAGAAATCGTGCCAATCTTGGTGTACTGAGACTCAACCTTATCAAAATCGACCTTCATCATCAGTTCCGCGGCATAGGCGTTGGAAACGACAAAAGCTAACGCACCAATAAGTACTTTAATTCCAGTTTTCATATAAAAGCTCCAAGTTTTTTATATATGCCATCATCGTAATCTCAGAACGGATAACTTGTTCAGATTGATTAAATAATTAGTTGATGTTCAGAAAAAAATCCAGTCGCCCGGACTCATCATTTTAACTATTCTGGCAATACCTGGCCTGGCAAAGCTATGTTAGCGGGTTCGGGCTTAAGACGAACAGCAGGATCACCTAACACGATATAATTACGACAGTCATCGCGCTGCGTTCTCAGTGACAGGATCTGAGCATCGCTCATTGCCATGCCACCATCAATTTTCAGTAGTGCAGTCACAAGCTCACTACTCCAAATACCCCACTGGCTGTTAAACCGATCGACGGCCTGCCCCACCCGCTCCCCGGCCAATAATCGAGAGATAACATCCTTAAAGTCCTGCGTCTGAGCCACGCCTTCGGGTGTCTGAAAACTTGAAGACCAGGCACGATCAATATGGCCCAACGTAGCTAAAACACCGCCTTGAGGAAGGCTCATTAACTTTTGTGGGAGTCGGGCGCTCATCGCCTCAGGAGCAATCGCTCGAGTGGGAGACTCAAAGCTAAAGTCATCAAACTGCGGTGTCCCCGCGCTATAGCAAGCAAAGAAAAAATGTATCGCCCCATGTAAACAAGCCTGTTCGGGCACATCATCCGCTGAAAACCAATGTCGCTCATCAATTTCACCTAGTCCCGGCCAATCCTGACAGACTATCGCCCCCTGACAGATCCGCTGCCGGGGGTCATCAGCATTAAAAGCCATTCCATGTGAACCAGTGAAGATTAACGAAGGTGCACCAGAATCATTGCACATGGATTGTTTCAGTTTATCTTTCGTGGCACTGGCCCCCATCAGGGCATTGATCTGATATCCATATTTTTCACCCAAAGGAGGATATTTTTCTGAACCTGAAGTAAATGGAGCTGCAACCTTGTTAGTAAACAATTGGGTTGCCCGGTCAAAATTATGACACGTGGCAAATAAATCGATAATTCGCCGCGTATAGCGACTGGCGTCACGTTCCCAGTTAACCACACTTGAGGCATAGAATTGATACTCGGTGATACTCGCGAAATCAATTCTGCCAACGGCAGCCACAATATCCAGCGAATATTGAAAACTAAATGGCACCTGCGTGGGAGGCCCAATAATTGTCAAGTAATAAGGTACTCCCTGTGCAGGGTCGATCATCATTAACGCAGCACCGTGTCGATTCAACCAAGCGCTGGCACTTTCGCCTTTACGGTAGCCATGTGAGCCAGAGAAGAGTTGAAACCGATCGCCGGCCTCAAGCCGGCGCTGCGTAATCAGTGGCTCCAGAGCATCTAACCATGGTTGAGGATCAACATCGGCAGCAAAGATAATTCCCCAGCCTGCTTCGCTCAGGTCCTGATGATTAACATCAAAAGGTACCCCAAAAACATCCATGCCCGGTACAATATTTGTGCCTATCACCTGTCTAAGGATTTTTTCCTGAGTCAACATTTGGGAGATATACTCTGCACCTGGCTTCAATTCCAGGGTTTTTCCGGTTGTCGCATGAACGCCAAACGTCAGCGGTAGTTGTTGGTTTTCACTCATTATCAACCTCCGGATAAGCCGTTTGCCAAATCAGATGCGCAACCTCTGGTCCGCCAATATCGCTGTGAGCGCCTGAAATACCGTCAATTTTGCGGATGTATTTTCCACCATCAATATTGTAGACAGAGGAAGAATTTCCCCATGTATATCTTGTTGTTACCTCCAGCATCGGACTCGGCTTATCATTAGCCATCCCCTGAATCCCCCACGTACCAATCCCAGCATAGCGAGGCTTTTTGCTTGGTTGATCAAATGCTATTTGATTCGCAACCCCCGCAGCCCAGGGATACAGACGTCCCACAGCATAGTCAAAAGCAGAAAACGTGCTGACTAAGGGACCAGACAACTTTTTGTCCGCAATGATGGAATGAAAGTACCCACATGTATTTGGGGTATACGCATTGGTAGGTGCAAAGGCCCAAATTGACATAGCTCCCTGCACCAATACGCAAGATTGAATGCTGCGGAGCAATGGGGTATTACCTCCCGGCCCAGCGATTCCCGCACTCGCGACAATACAGCCAAAGCTATGCCCCATCAGGTGTATACGTAGCGCAGGCGCGGCGCGTTGAAGGGCAATGATGAACGGATACAATCCATTTTCACCCACTACCTTCGCACGTTTTTTCATCGACCAGAATGTCAGTTGCCTAAGCGGCAGCAGAATAGCATCGCCTATACCCCCGATTGCGAAATTATCAAACTCAGACGTCGAGTTAACGGTTGCTCGTGGATCAAAAGTATGACGATCCGCAGCACCATCGCCGTCACAACCCTCTTCCCCCAGGGCTAACGCCTCATTAAGTTCAAGATACGCACGGCAAACGTCATCTGGTAAGGTATCCATCCACATATTGATACTAATGACGTTAAACAGGTTTTCGATTGCCTGACGAACACCCGGTGCATTCCCCAGCATTTGCGCATACTGTTCAACCCATATCGCTTTAGACAACCCCTCCGTACCACCAAAAGGCACTGTTTTTAGCGACTCATTAGCCCAGGCCAGACTGGGCCAATGGAACCCAACATGCAGCGCCCGAAAACGAGGAACTGTCGCTTCTACCCGCAGGCGATCCGGCGAGCAGGTATTAAATGCCTCAATCCACGAGTCAAATTGGCTACTTGCCCGCTCAGGATCTTGCTGCCAACCATGTGCCCAGAGAAAAAGATCGGTGATCGTCTCATATTTAACTGTATTGAGAACTTGTACAGAAACGCATTCTCCTTTGTTGTTAACATCAGATGCTGCTTCCTTACCCTGCTCATCCACCGAAAGCAGAAAATAACCTGTTTGCGAATTATTAATATTTTGCCAGGGCATGATTGTTCTCCAGCTGAAACTTAGTCATCTTTTCGCCACGGTTTTCACAGGGCGATACCGTTTTATTTAGCCCCGGAAAATAGATGCTATTTTGGGCGTCTGAAAATGTTTTTTCAGGTACAAGCTCGCACGCCCGTTGAATCCAGGTATCAATTCGTAGATCCCACAGAGCAATACCTTCTTGTGAACCCGATGCCATCCAGCGACCATCAGATGAAATAGCAAGAGCGGTAATCTCTGAATGATGGAATTGCTGTTTAATTTCAATAGGTAGCATGGTGTTGGATGAATAAAGCCAGAGCCGCCCCTTACTATCCCCCATTGCAACCGTATTCTCTAATGAAACTGCCAGGGTCCTGGAGATAGAAGTAGAGTCATCCTTAATTAATTCGCGACGCTGTGGTCCCTCTTTAATAGCTATAGGGTAAATCTGGCCAAGATAATTCCCCTGATAAACTCGTTCTCCGGAAGGGCTAAAAGCAAAGTTAAGCGTATATTTTGGTAAGGGGAAAGCCAAAGGAGGAGAAGCAGCATTCTGCAGTGAAGTATTCTCCACATATTTTGGACACCCTTGTGCATCAGATGCCGTTGCTTGCCACAACGTTATTTTATCATTCGTTGTATCTATAGAGAGGAAATCCTGACTGTGTGGACGAAATCCAGAAAATTGCTCCCTGGCACGAAATCCAGTAGGAATAGAATGCAAACACTCCACGGCACTCATCGTATCAGGAGATAAAACCCATAAGCGCGGTAGTTTATTATTATTATTCACTTGACGATCGATCATAAAAAGAGATGCAGAATCATTCACTTTCATCCACAGAACTTTTTCATCCGGCGAAAAGTTAACCCCTTTAACAACCTGAGGTGTACTGCTGTCACGGCGCAAAGCCATTAATACCTCACCACGACGGATGAAAATAATCCCCGCCTGATTGGCACTAGCAAAGTGTTCAACATCAGTTAAGACTGCACGTACCTGAGGTTTTAAACCATTTTTCTGTGCGCCCTCTGGCTGGATGGATTCCAGTCGTCCACTCGTAATCCAGTTAAGCTGAGTACCATTTTTAGTCTCATCAAATCCGACCAAACGGCCACTATTTGGATAAAACACCCCAAAAGGATGATGCCCATCTGCAAGCGTAATTTTTAATACACTACCTTTCTCTGTGGTAACAAATGCTTCCCGCTCGTCCGTACGAATGGCAATACTGGTAATCTGGTGCGGTAGTCCCAGTAATGTTTCCGCCTGAGGTAATGATGCAGATTTATCTGCTAACGACAACCCTGACCAGCGCTTCAATTGGCCATCCCACCCCGCAGAAATAAGTGAATAATCTTGCAGGAATTTAATTTGCGACACCACATCCTCATGCGCATTTTTTATAGTATTAATATATTTTGGTTGCGACAGTGTAGTCACATCCCAAAAATGAATATTTCCCGCACGATTCCCTGCAGCAACAAACCTACCATCATGACTAACTGCAATTGAATAAATTATCTCCCCACCCTTTATCGAACTTATCACCTGACGCGGAGGAGGTGGTAATATCTTGACGTTGATATTTTCACCATCCACATTAAGTATCTTAATACTTTGCGAAGAATGTCCAGCATCCAAAATTGATGATTTTCCGGGAATAAACGTTAAAGCATTAATTATTGATTTCGCAGAATCCTTTTTATCCCGCTTATTAATAGATATCAATGACAAATTGTTCTGGGTATTCAAACGCCATACAGAAATGGTAGCATTTGCATAACTGACAACCAGAAGATCATCGGAAAAGGACATCCCACGAATCGTTTCATTAACAGGCTTCTGTTCTGGTGTTTCCAACATTAATGCAACGCATTCTTTGAGACGAATATCACATAGCGCAACCTTCCCTTGCGTATCGCCAATTGCCAGGTAATGTGCTCGCACTAAAGCGATAACACGGGCATCACTCACAGGCAATGTTGAAAATGATATCGAATTAATGCCCCACAATAAATGGTCAGTTTTATCAAAAATCTGAATATTTTTTCTTGTTTCGCCAATCTGGGCGATAACACGATAATTTTCATTTATAGCGGCCACTTTGCTTTTATCATTATCTGGAGATTCGACGGATAAAATATATCGATTATCAAATAATATATTTGCTAAAAGTCCCCGATACTCAGTTCGTACGCCATCGGGTGATGCCTGTTGGAACTGAGCCCCTGTAGCCGCAGCCAGAGCCCGTAACTCCAGACTGGTTCGTCCACCCAATATGTTCAACAACCCCGTTTGCAAGGTATCTTTTTCTCTTTGCAATGCGATTTTCTGTTGTTTATTGAAAATTTCCTGTTGAGCTTTAAATCTATCTTCTGCTGCCGATAACTGACTATAATGTTTATCAATTGCAAACCATATCGTAAATCCCAGCGCCAGGAATAATACTGCTATTTTTGACCACCAGGAATATGAATAATCCTGGTAAGCATCAATAAATGCACTCTCTATCTCCGATGGCTTTTCTGTATTATTAGAATTTGATGATAGAATCCGCATTCGCCGGGGAAATAATCTCAACTTCCCAGGTAACGCTGAGAAAAAGTCCTTACGCCGCCCCTTCATATGCCATTGCGATGCAAGACGCTGCCACTCAGCAAGATGCTCTTGTCGCCATTTTTCAATACTGTGTTTAATCGGCAAACTCAAGCTGTCATGAGATAACTCATACCAGTCACCATCTTCCCTTATTTGCCTTCGAATCAAGTGGTGAGATACTAAATGTTCCAGTTCATCAGGTTGAGGGGCATTTATATCACTAGACTCAATCATTGCAGGCGTGCGTAACCCCCCTGGCGTTAACAGTTTGTGTTCGATCCACTCACGTAAACATCTACCACGAGTTAGGTTGCTGGCGGCATATTCCAGAACCTCTTCACAATAGTTCTGTAAAATAGCATCAAGTTGAATCTGTCGTACGTCGGCGATTCGTATTTCTTGAATCGACCTCCCCCCAACACTGAGGTCATTCCAGATTTCAGTACACACAACCTGAAGTAATACCGGTTCAATAGTCCCTTGGTAAACTGCTATTTCACCGTCCATACGCTTACGAAACTTACTAAGTTCCTCGACAATATATTCCGCGGCATCCTTTCCATCATCCTCAGGCAACATAATGCCACACATTTTGGCTGGTTCGCGTATTGCTTCAATCGCCTGTTCAAAGGATAAAAGTGACAATCGAACTCTGCATTCAAGTCCTGTCGGAATTAAATCACGATAATCATCCAGCCATGAATAATACTCCTCACGCATACTAAGTATAAGCCATACATTTTTACTATAGCGACTTAAAACATTCCCTAAATCGGTAAAAAAAGCCTCACGATCCCTCTCCGCTATCTCTGATAAAAATACCTCTTCGAATTGGTCAATGACCATTAAAACTCGTTTTATTCCATCCCCACCATTAAGCAATCGTTCAAAATAGGTTTCAAGCGAGTCACCGTCACTACATTCACCATATCCGCTAGCACTAAGCTGTTCCAGAATCCCCTTTACAGGAGAATGATGTACGCCACCGGAGATTCGCAGAATAGGGAGAAGATGAAACCGCTCCTTAAAACGCTGAAGCAATCCATTCTTCGCTTGTAAAAGTGAGGTCTTACCCGCCCCAGAAGGCGAATACAAAACAATTATACGGTCGGCAATCAGGCGATTATGCAGTTCTTCAATTTCATTATCACGGCCAAACAGCATCTGTTCTGGCCCAAAAGGTCCAGGCCCCACGTACGGTGATATCATGATGGCCTCCGGTAATTTTTATTTAATTCCCGAATAAATGTTTCAGTGTCCCCCCAATACAATCGTAATGATGCTTTCGTCTGAAGATATTTCTCAATATATCGTCGAGCACTTACGGCATCTAAAAGACTATTAGGATCAAGCTGTACTGAAAAATGCTGGTAATCGTCACGTAAGTCTTTACCTTCCAGCTGTAACAAGCTACGAAAAAGGACGCGAAACTCCCATGAATCAACTTGTAAACCAATAAACAACAGGGCGCTATCATTTAACCGACTGCGAACAATTGAAGGTAAACTAACATTGCTGGTCGATGCTTTTGCAAGATGATCGAAATAGTGATCTTCTGTCATTACCAACGTCCCGGGCACATCTAAAGTACCAAATAGTTTCAACACGATAGGTGCATCAACCGTAGCTTTATTTGCAGTAGCACGACCATCTCTTTTTTCATTATTTTTATCCCATACTTCAGCAGCATGGTTCCAGCGGAATAACCTAACTTTAGGTGTTTTACCTTCCTCCCTCAGCGCATCTATCAACAAATCACTGGGGTCGGTCGTGATATAAACGGGTAGTGGATAACCGGCCAGAACACGATGTGGATCGTCCGGATTATTTTGTCGAAAGCGTTTCCCGACAAGCGAGATAATGCTGTTAAGCTTTTCCAGTATCTGTGCATCACTCAACCGCCTTAACTGGTCGGGAATTTCAGAAGCATGTTGTTTGAGAATAAAACGATAGATTGACTTATAAAATTCATGCTGAGGGAATTTTCCCTGCCGCGTCACCGCCAGAAATTGAGCAACTTGAGGTAAGTCATCAAGATCATGGTCGTCCAGCGGGTAACCATAGGTTTCTCCCCAGTTACGTGCAAGCTCTCTACGAGAACCAAATAATGCTTCATTCAGTGTTGACCCCAGAATCGGTGTACATTTCTCATCTCTTAAATTATCAATAATAGGATCCCATGCCTGTTGATTTTTATCATCGCCGCCAAATCCGGGTGGATACCATATTCTCGCATTGTCTAGTCGGGTAAATACCACAGGCATCCACCAATCAGGCTCATTAATAATTTCAGCGCGTGCAAACGCCACTGCCCGATCAACCTCACCGTGCTTCTTGAGTTGAGAAAAAAATGTAGGCATAAACTTTGCGGCTGTGTTTAACAAAAAATTACCCTGCATAGCCAGTACAGCAGGGATGCCTTTACTGGCTAATAAGGGTCCTACTGCCATCAACGCATCACTTTCTGCAGAACCGCTCCCCGCACTCAGACATGAACAGAGCACCACTAACGTCGGCGGTTTTTCCAATCCGGCAATACAGTGCGAAAAGGTTTCCCCTGTAACCCTCGCCGCATTTCCCTGTTCATCCTCAAGCCATAAAATAGCTTCCCCCTGGCTGCGAGAACCGTGGCACGCCAGATAGAGAATATCAACGGCATGCGTCTCCATCATATTAGCAAGGGCGTTCAGCGTCGCAGGTTGATCTGTTGGCAGAGTGTGTACTTTGAGTGGGCTCATCGCATCCCGAGCGACATCTATGATGGCACTGGCGGCTATTGGGGCAAATGTTTCATTTAGCCCTACTGGATTTGCAGCGATAACTAGGGCATTTGTTCCCTGTTGGCTACGTAGCTTTGGTAAACGAAAATCACGGCTAAAAAGGTAACGTGAAAAAACACATTTACTTTCACCTAAAAGCGCATGTTCTTCAGTGCCAAACGGCGTATCTGGATCGGTCAATGTTTCCCATGCAATTCCATGTAATCGCTCTGCTGATGGCTCAATCCGGAGACGAATTCTTAACGGTAGTCCTCGTTCTTTGGAAAGTTCCCGCGCTTTAATGAACTCGCTACGTAATTCAATAGGGGAGAATAATGCCTGACACAGAAGTGCCCCACACTTGCGAGGATCCCTGAACCTTGGATCCGCAGGTTCCAAAGCAATGGAAACAATTGGTGTAATGCTATCGCCTTCTTTCAGGCGTCTCCTCGCATGTGCAAGAAAACTCCCATTGAAGGCCTGCTGAATAACTAATTCTAATTCTGAGTAATCAGCCATTATCCACCTTTAACATTATTTTATAAATATCAGAACGGATGTAATAACTTTTACCCGCATTTATTCGGGCTGATGTATCTTTTAATTATGATGTAACTAAGCATTCTTTCCATCTATACCCGTCATACTTCAAACTGCATGTGCATCAACTACGTTCCTTCATGCAACTCGAATTATCTTAGGAATAAATAACAAACTGACTATTTACACATAAAATCATACCAAAGCATTAAGGAAAAAATAATTTAACAATCTTTCTTAAGAAAGAATAAATATTATCCTTACTAATTATTTAGCTGCTGTGTGATTTTTTGTCTACTCTTTCAGAAAATATTTAAAGAAAGATAAATAGTGGTTTGAATTTACAGCATTTATCATATTATTCTCAGACAGGAAATGATAATGCCTTTTATGGAAGATCATACGAAAAAGAACAATACTGATTCTTTGTGAGCAATATCTCAACTTTATAAAATTAGTATAAATATTATAACATTGTTGAATAAAACGTAGGATATGTTGCTTATGGAACCTCTTCACGCCGTCGTACTGACCGTCAGTTTGTTCGTATTAACCTTTTTTAATCCCGGTGCAAATCTGTTCGTGGTGGTGCAAACCAGTCTGGCATCGGGACGCCGCGCGGGTGTGATGACCGGTTTGGGCGTGGCGCTGGGCGATGCATTCTATTCTGGCCTCGGACTGTTCGGCATGGCGACGCTAATTACCCAGTGTGAAGAGATATTTTCACTGATTAAAATTGTCGGCGGCGCCTATCTGCTGTGGTTTGCGTGGAACAGCATACGACATCACGCGACGCCACAGATGCCAACGTTACAGCAACCGCTCAGTGCTCCCTGGTATGTCTTCTTCCGTCGCGGGCTATTAACGGATTTATCCAATCCACAAACCGTGCTGTTTTTTATTAGTATTTTCTCGGTCACGTTAAGTGCAGACACGCCAACCTGGGCAAGACTGATGGCGTGGGCGGGGATTGTGTTGTCTTCCATTATCTGGCGTATTTTTCTCAGCCAGGCGTTTTCTTTACCCACCGTGCGCCGTGCGTATGGACGGATCCATCGGGTTGCCAGCCGGGTGATCGGAGCCATTATCGGTGCCTTCGCCCTGAGGCTGATTTATGAAGGCATCACCCCTCGTTAATGCACCTGAAGCACAGTTTCGCTTGACCATCGTGACGTAATTGTCCGTAATACCGCCTGAATTTTTTAACTGTATTTTGAGTGGCTGTGAGATGGAACAGGTTGCCCCTGCAAACGACACATTACTTCTGACTGAATGGCAGGCGCTGTTGCGCCAGACGTCTCCTGAGGTCCATACCCTTCTGACCTCGTTAAGCGATGAGGAGATCCGCCATTTAGTCACCGTGTTTTATGACTATATGCTCTCCCATGTCGAGAGCGCATTGTTCCTGAATACCGAACAAGTCAGCACGCGGCTTAGCGGCAGTATGTTTGACTGGCTGCGCAGCGTGCTCGGCAGTGCGCAGGAAGACCTCTCACAGTTACTGGCCAAACAGCGCGAGATCGGCGTGGTGCATGCGCGCATCGGCCTGCCCATCGATCTGGTGAATCGCGGCGCACGCAAGCTAAAGGATGAACTGTATCGGGTCTTGAAAAAGAAAGCAGACTACCCACCTCACCTGCTGAGTGACGCTATCTGTTTCAGTAGCCTGGCGATGGATACCGCACTGGAGGCGATGACCGTCTCCTATTCGCCTGGCTATCAAAACTCCCTGAACACGCAAGAACAGTATCGCCTGCAAACGATTTATGACGACGTCAACGTCGAGCGCGAGCGGCAAATCCGCTCGTTTACCGACTGGGAAAACCAGTTCATCTACAACATTGCTACCGGATTACCCGTTGGAGATCTGGTTTTTCTGGCGAACTCCGATTTTGGGATGTGGTTCTCCCATAAAGGTAAACACATTTTCGGCAACAGCAATCTGCTTGCCGAAATGGAATCGGCGATTGCAGAAATCGATGGCCGTCTGACCCAGACGCTGTTGAATCTACAACAACCCGCAGAAGCCGTACGGATGAGCTTACTGCAGGACGTGCGCCAGCTGTCGGCAAAAATTCATTACCTTCTGGCTTCGATGTTTGAAGCGCTGGTCAAACAGGAAAATGGTAAAGACTCGCTGACCCAACTGCTTAACCGCCGTTTTATCCCAACCATTATGCGCCGCGAAATTTCGCTGGCATTACAGGCGCGCAAGCCGTTCACCCTGGCCATGTTAGATATTGATTACTTCAAACAAATCAACGACAACTATGGGCATAACACCGGCGACATGGCGCTGAAAAGCGTGGCGGCGGTGATTTATGAGCATATCCGCAGCAGCGACTACGTTTTCCGCTACGGCGGTGAAGAATTTATGATCCTGCTGGTCGAGTCAGAGGTTTCACAGGCCAGTATTATTCTGGACACCCTGCGTAAGAAGATTGCCGACCTGCGCATGGCGGCCTCGGCGACGGAATCCTTCTCAATTACCGTCAGTATCGGTATCGCCGAATATGACTACCATCCGGACTACAAACAGTTGGTGGATAAAGCCGACCGTGCGCTGTATCTGGCAAAAAGCCGTGGCCGTAACCGCGTCGAAACCTATCAGGAATAACTTTTCCCTTTCCGCAGAAATAAATACCCCCTTCAGGGTATTTATCTGACCCGTGTTAATACTCGTGCTGTTATTTTTAATAGGGCTTTTGCCTGGCGCAAAATAACAGCCGCCGAATAAGATGCAAATCAAATACATGATATCTTTATCGCGTTAGCATATCCCGGTGATGCGTCCTCCTGAATGCGGGAAGGAAACGATGAGGGATAATAAAATCATGAACGGGAATAAGAGAACACGCTGGCAGCGCCGTCCAGGCACCACCGGAGGAAAACTGCCATGGAATGACTGGCGGAATGCCAGCACCTGGCGAAGAGCCACCCAGTTTCTTCTGCTGGCGATTAATATCTATATTGGCGTGACCTTTTATTACTGGGTCCGCTATTTTGAGACCGGCGGCACCAGCGTGTATATTCCCAGACCGGGAGGGATTGAAGGGTGGCTGCCTATCGCCGGGCTGATGAACATCAGGTATACGCTGGAAACCGGATACCTTCCGCCGATCCACGCCGCTTCCATGCTGCTGCTCGTCGCGTTTATACTGATAAGTCTGCTGTTAAAAAAATCATTCTGCTCGTGGCTCTGTCCGGTGGGGACGCTGTCAGAGTTGATTGGCAATCTGGGTAAAAAACTTGTTGGCCGCCATTTCACACTGCCGCGCTGGCTGGATCTGCCGCTGCTGAGCCTGAAATATCTGCTGCTGAGCTTCTTTCTGTATATTGCCCTGTCGATGCCCGCGCAGGGGATCCAGTACTTTTTGATGTCGGCCTACGGCATGATTATCGACGTCAAGATGCTCGATTTCTTCCGCCATATTGGCTCGGCGACGCTGGTTTTCGTGGCGATTATCAGCATCATGAGCCTGTTTATTCGTAACGCCTGGTGTCGCTATTTATGCCCGTATGGTGCCCTGCTCGGCCTCTTCTCCCTGCTCTCTCCATTTAAAATCCGCCGTAATGCAGACAGCTGCATCGACTGCGGAAAATGTGCGAAGAACTGCCCGTCAAACATTCCGGTGGACAGGCTTATTCAGGTTCACACCGTTGAATGTACCGGCTGCATGACCTGCGTTGAATCATGCCCGGTCGCCTCAACGTTGACGTTTTCACTGCAGAGACCGACCGGCAACGCCGCACCTAAACCGTGGTGGCAACGCGTCGCTTTACCAGGATGGGGAATGACGCTACTGCTGCTCGGTATTTTATTTGCCGTCATTGGTTATGCGATGTATGCCAACGTCTGGCAGACGCCGGTACCGGAGCACATGTATTTCCAACTGATACCGAAAGCCAGGATGATCGGGCATTAACGTTTACCGATCACCCACTATTTTTGATAAGCACACAGAATACCCATGCAATTGCACATAGTGTTATCTTATGCAAAACAGGATCTTGTCCGCGCAAAAAAGGTTTGAAAATGCCGCTGAGCCAACTCCTCGCGCAAACCCGACCAAGGGTAGAGCAATTACATCATACCGCGCTCGCTGCCCCCTTTCCGGGTTACGTAATCTTTTTTAGCGTCAGTACTGGTTATGAGCGCGCGCATACCGAAATAGCCCGCGGTCACTCGCTGGATGACGCCTGGCTTATCGGTGCCCAGGCGCTCCAGCGCTGGTGTCAGAAGGCATCTATCGATCCCATCTGGCTCCGTGTAGATGTCGTGAACAACATTGAAACATTGCGCTGGGACGCGCTGCAAAACACCTTACGCAAAACAAAGCGCAATTACTTCCGCTTTGGGCTGAGCTTCACCCCGACGTTTGAACAGGCGATCCTGGAGCAAGAGATCGCCGCCCACGCGCTTCTGTATATGGGTACGGAGGGCGTGGCGACCCCGAATGACAAAAATCTGGCGAACTATTCCCGAAAACGCTTTGGTATCGATCTGCAATGGCCTGACGATTCGGCTCAGGAGATTTGGCGTTTTACTACCCGCAGCGTTTTTAGCGATGGCCAGCAGGTTCTGCCCATTGAGTCTCGCGGCAAACATTCCGGGTATCGCCAGCTCCCGTCATGGCAAGATGCACTGGACCCGATGATCCAGTCAGCAAGTCGCTATCTGGCACACCAGGTGCAGAAATCTGGCCGCTACCATTACGGCTGGTTCCCCTGCTTCGACCGCGCGATCCCAACCTATAATGCCCTGCGCCATGCCAGCTCAACCTACGCCCTGCTTGAAGGCTGGGAGATCACGCAAAGTAAAGCGCAGTTTGACGCTATAGAGCGTGCGCTGCGCGACCTTACGACAACGTTAATTCGCACCTACCCTCTGCCCGACGGCAGTGAAGCGGATTTTCTGGTTGATACCGGTGACGAAATTAAGCTCGGCGGGAATGCCGTGTGTATTCTGGCTATGGCGAAATATACCGAGTTGACGGGAAACCGGCGTTATATCCCGCAAATGGAGCGGCTGGCCAACGGTATCTGCTTTATGCAGAACAGCGACACCGGCGGTTTCTGTCATGTTCTGCACGCTGCGGATTTATCCCTGAAGGCCGAACACCGGATTATTTACTATGACGGAGAGGCCGTTTTTGCGCTTATGCGTCTGTATGGTCTGACGAAAGCGCCCCGCTGGCTGGAAACCGTCGAGCGGGCAATGGACTATTTTATCGCCCAAAAACACTGGCAGGCGCATGACCACTGGCTAAGCTATTGCGTCAATGAGCTGACGCTTTATCGCCCTCAGGAGCGCTATTATCGCTTCGGACTGGAGAACGTTCGTGGACACCTCGATTTTGTGCTGAACAGAATCACCACCTACCCGACGCTGCTCGAGCTAATGATGGCGGCACAGCAAATGATCGCTCGCATGGCTGCGGATGACGCCTACCAGCATCTGCTGGCGGATTTTGATTTGCAGACGTTCTACCGCGCGCTGGAGTCCCGCGCACGTTATCTGGCAAACGGTTTTTTCTGGCCTGAACTGGCAATGTTCTTCAAAAACCCGCAAAAAATTGTCGGCAGTTTTTTCATACGTCATCACAGTTATCGGGTACGAATTGATGACGTCGAACACTACCTTTCGGGGTATGTGGCTTATCGAAAATATTTACAGAGCGGCGCACAAAAAACAGCCCTGCCAGCCCCAACACGCAAGCAGCAGTTGGTCTTTCTCGGTGGTAATTTCCGCCACGAAGGGAATGGGATTGAAATCTCAACAATACGCCGCTGCGCATTGTTCATACGTGAGCTCGCCATCAAGCCGATGGTGATTATCTCAAGCTGGAACCCCTCATTAGCTTCCACCGTCACCGCGTTATATCAGACAGGAAAGCTGCCAGAACCGGTTGCGGCGCTGACCGTCTATGACTGGTTACCCGACATGCTGGCACGCGCGGAGTTACGCCCACTTCCCAACCACCTCCCGGGAACATTGATTAAAACCCGCCGGGACACCGCAGGCAGAATTGAAGCGCGACGCTACGCCGATGCTCAGGGTCAAATCAGCCATGAAGACTTTGTCCATCCACAGACCGGTCAGATCATGTTGCGCCGAACCTACCGCACCGTCGAGGGCGCAGCATCCCTCACCGGGCTCCAGCTCTGTTTTGCTCATCATGAGCAGCATTATGCGTCTGAAGGTGAATTTGCGGCGGCGATGCTCAAACACAATCTGGACAAGGAAACGACCTGGCACTTCCTGGTCGATAAGAATCTGGCGTGGCGAGAGTTTGTCTGTTCTGCGCCCAAAAAGACCCTGCGTGCCACTATGACCGCCGTCATTCACTCAACCCATCGTCTGGACAATGGGCGCTATAAACAGGCATACCGTCACCTGTGGGAAGATGAAACACGGCTCGATCGTATCCTGGTTTTGACGCAGCAGCAGCATGCTGACCTGGCCGAGGACATCACCGGCGCACACCGACTGCGGACAATCCCCCATCATCTGGACGGCGCGCTGACGAGCACGCAGTGGGAAAAAAGTGCATCGCAGCAGGTGCTCTTTATGGCGCGCTACTCAGCGGAAAAGCAGCACCAGTTGCTGTTTCGCGCCTTTGCTCTCGTCGTGGAAAAAGTACCCGCGGCAACGCTGCACACCTGGGGAAACGGACCGTTAAAAGAACCACTCTCGCGATGGGTAAAACAGCACGGCCTGGAACGTCATATTCATCTACATGGTTTTTCTGCCGATCTGGCTGAGATCCATCGCCGGTCCAGTTGTTCTGTTCTATGTTCTAACCATGAAGGCTTTTCTCTTTTTGCGCTGGAGTCGTTAGCTTATGGTACGCCGCAGGTCAGTTTTGATATTAAATATGGCCCACGCGATCTCTTGCAAGACTCCGGGGCTGGCATTCTCGTCAAGCCGGATGATGAACAGGCGCTGGCGGATGCCCTGGTAACCCTGTTGAGCGATCCGCAAAAATTACAAGCGATGCAAAAAAATGCCCAACGTCACGCGGCCCATTTTTCCGAAAAACAGGTGGCCCGACTCTGGCAAACATGGTGGCAGGAGATTCAGTCATTAGGCGAAGATACCCCACGGCAAGATAGGCCATAAATGCTGACGAAATTATTGTGCAGGAGAGAGCCATTCGTTCAATATTGTACTGTATTCCAACGGGCTGACGGACGCGCGTGAACGATCGTCCTGGCAGGCGTACACTCTGGCAACGCTGGCTGACTATCGGCCTGGCGCTGCTGTTTGCGTGCTCTGCCGGGCTGAGCGCTGGATGGAATTTTAATACTATCAATGCCCGCAGCCAGCAGCTTTATGGTCCGGCAACGGCCACGGCACAACGTCAGATCGATGCGTGGGCGGCATTGCTAAAAAGTCCACCGCAGGGTGACATTAAAGATACGCTCAACCGCGTAAACCAATTTTTTAATTCCCGGATGCGTTTTCGCGATGATATTACCGTCTGGGGTCAACAAGATTACTGGGCGACGCCCATTGAATTTTTACGTAAAGGCGCTGGCGATTGTGAAGATTATGCACTGGCGAAGTATTTTTCCTTGCGTGAAATGGGAGTGCCTGCCCGCCAGTTACGCATCATCTACGTAAAAGCATTGCAGTTAAATCAGGCGCATATGGTTGTTGCCTGGTATGCCACGCCTGATGCGACGCCCCTGATTCTGGATAATTTAAAAACCGCCGTTTTGCCCGCAACGCAGCGAAACGATCTGCTCCCGGTTTACTCTTTTAATGAACAGGGATTATGGATTCCGCAAGCGGGAAAAAGTAAACGCGTCGGCGACAGTAAAAGACTTTCACGCTGGCAGGATCTTCTCACCAAAATGCGTGCAGAAGGATTTGAAATTAATGAATAGGAAGTAGCCATGTCTCTTTATAAACAGCTACTCATTGGTATTTGTCTGTTTACGCTGGTTATCTTTTGCGGCAGTTTTTATGTCACGCTGGAGAGTTCACGCGATCAGTATCATAACCAACTGAGTGCGCACGCACAGGACACCGCGACGGCTCTGGGATTATCGCTGACCGCCAATATTGACGATCCTGTCATGACGGAATTGATGGTCAACTCCATTTTTGACAGTGGCTATTTTTACCGCATCCAGGTCATTGATCTCAAAACAGGCAAGCCGTTGATTGAAAGAAAAAATACGCCGCAAAGCACCGATGCTCCCAACTGGTTTGTGCGCCTGGTACGCCTGAATCCAGGCCAGGGCGAAGCCGTCGTGATGCGGGGCTGGACACAGGTTGCCCGCGTTGAAGTGGTTAGCCATCCCGTTTTTGCGCTAACGCGCTTGTGGGACAGTCTGGTCGCCAGCTTTCTGCTGCTCAGCGCGTGCAGCCTGCTTTGCCTTCTGGGCGCCATGTTCATGTTGCGTCGCCGTCTGCAGCCGCTGAACTACATTGTCGGGCAGGCAACGGCCATCAGCCGCCGCGAATTCCTCAATCTTCCGGCCTTGCCAAAAACACCAGAGCTTCGTCGGGTGGTTGAAGCCACAAACATGATGGTCACGCAGCTTAAAGCACTGTTTAGCGAACAAGCCGCGCGTACAGAAATCCTGCGCCAGGAAGCCTACAGCGATAGCCTGACCGGATTGAACAACCGTCGCGCCTTCGATATTCAGTTGCAATCGCGCTTGAGCGATGAAGAGCATCTGTCGGGACACCTGATTCTGTTACGCGTCCAGGATCTTATCGGCCTTAACCAGCGCCTCGGCGGTAACAACGCCGACCAGCTGTTAATCGCCATCGCCGGTATTCTGAATGATCTGCAACAACAGTTCTTTCGCCACGAAGGGTTTCTTGCCCGCGTTCGCGGAGGTGAATTTGCAATTATCGCGCCCCTTATCCTGCCACAAGAGATGGATAGCCTGCTCGCTCAAGTCAGCGCACAATTAAAAACGCTGTATGAAACCGGCATGAGTGACGTCACGCCTGTGGCACATATGTCACACATCACCTTCAACGTTGGCGATACACCACAGGCTGTGATGTTACAGGCGGATCTGGCGCTGACGAGGGCGGAAAACGCAATGGGTCTCTTCGTCAATAACCAGACCTCGCTCGCGGTAGAAAACGACGACGATCGCTATCACTGGCGCCAGCGCCTGGAAACCGTTCTGGAAAATAACGCTTTTGTGCTGTTTTCCCAGCCCGTTTTTCAATGCAACGATAAAAAGCGTATTCTGCACCACAAAATTCTGGCGCGGATCGCCACGGAGGACGGAGAGACCATCGCTGCGGGTCGTTTTATGCCCTGGGTTCACCGCCTGGCGCTCAGTCGCCGGATGGATATCGTGATGCTTCAACAAACGCTTAGCGCCATGGAAAAAAGCCCTCAGGCAATGGCGCTCAGTATCAGTGGTGAAAGCGTTGCAGATGAAGAGAGTATTAATGTGTTGCTGCAACCGCTGAAAAATGCCCGCCATCTTGCAGAGCGACTGACGCTGGAACTGGATGAAAACGAGCTACCGAATTCTGAGCTCGTCAGTATTCTGGTGCAAAAATTAAACGCTCTGGGCTGTCGTTTGGGGATCCAGCACTTCGGTGGACGCTTCCACCTGGTCGGTAACCTGCCGCAATGGGGCCTGGCGTGGATTAAAGTTGATGGCGGATATATTCGCAATATCGATCGGGAAGAAGATAAGAAACTCTTTATTGAGGCCATCTATTGGGCGACCCGCCAGGTGAATCTGCCGTTAATCGCCGAACGCGTCGAGACGGAAGGCGAACTCGCCGTGTTGGAAAAAATGGGTCTGCATGGCGCAATGGGACGTTATTTCAGCGATGCCATCGCCCTCACCAAATAATCTTCAGGAGAACAGCCATGCTTTTTATTGAACGTGACAGTGAGGGACGGATCGTGCGAGTCGAGCAGGCTTCGTTTCCTGAAGCGACAGAGCAAACGGCAGAAACAACCACCGAGATAGCGGAATGGTTGAAAGCGAATACCCTGCGTACCGCTACGCTACACCAGCTACAGCAAAGCGATCTCGATATGGTGCGAGTCCTCGAAGACCTTATCGATGTCCTGATAAGTAAAGGGGTGATCAGTATTACCGATCTTCCGCCAGCAGCGCAGAACAAAATGTTCAACAGGGCTAAAGCACGTCGCCAACTCGGCGGCCTTGAAGATTTGATTGGTGATGACGAAGACCGGTTAATTTAACGCATTTTCTTATACACCACGGAGCTATTCAGGCGGATATATTATATTTCGCCTGAATGCAAGATAATGAACTACTAACCGGGCATTCTCGTTCTGGTGGATTAATAAGCACCTACAAGAAATAGTAGTTTCTCATATATAAAGAGCATAGCTGGCCATATGCAAATGATTTCAATGATAAAATATCGATTTTATGTTGTATGAAAAACTAACAAAAACTTGTTAACATCAATGAATATGCCTCGCCATCATATTATTATATCGTCTGTATAATCGTTGAATTGTCGGACAATAATACGCGTTCTTTATCATTCTCTATAAACTCCTGCACACAAGCTATTTGTGGACATTGTTGTTTTAGACAGTCCAAAGAATCAAACCGGGCTAATAAGGTTCCACCCGGCCAGCGCGTTAATAGCATCAACGAACATGAAACAATCAAGTCGATGATCGGGATCGCGTAAAGATTAAGGGGAAGTACCATGAGTGCTATAGTCGGAACAATAAAAACAATAATTGGACAGGTTTTCGCTATCGCACCAGATGGAAGCCGGCGCGTCCTTGTCGAGGGGGATCATATCCTCGCAGGCGAACAGGTTAAGACCGGTGCCGCCGGGGCCGTTTCGATTTCTCTGACGAATGGCAAAACGCTTGCTCTGGGTCGCGACACTCACTGGGACAGTTCCAGCCTTTCTCCTGATACGCATCCTGACGCAGATCATACCGACATCGCCGCGATACAACAGGCCATTGAGGACGGTCAGGACCCGACGCAGATTCTGGAAGCAACCGCAGCAGGCCCACAACCCGCAGGACAACCCGGATCAAGCGGCGGAGGTTCGCATACACACGTCATCCTTGATCTTACGGGCGAAATTCTCGATCCCACTGCAGGCTACCCAACGACCGGTATTGATTTTCCTGATACCGACCCTCGCGAAGAACTCACTCTGTTAGACAGAGATTCAGACTCGGACGGTGACTCGGATTCTGACAGTGATGCCGACAGCGACTCGGATTCCGACAGTGACTCTGATTCCGACAGTGATTCCGACTCCGACAGTGATTCCGACTCCGACAGCGACAGCGACAGCGATGCGGATTCCGATGTCGACGCCGATAAGCCCATTTATCTGGAGGTTGACTTTAAGGTATCGGGTACCTCGAAAGTCACCGAAATCAACGGGGGGAGCGGAAGCGACAACGGCTATGACGTTGATGAAAACGGTAAGATTATCTCTGTCGGTAAAAACGTTGTGCTGTGGATCACGCAGGGAGATATTGAAGCCGGACGCGTTTCCAATCAGATCCCTGCCGATCAAATAAAGGTTTACTCCAACGGCAACCCATCCGGTTCCGAAAGCAAGAGCGACGTGTTCCTGCTGCATGAGGGTAGCGGTTACTGGCAGGATGGTAACTTCCGGACCATGAACTCCGTAAGAGGGAACACCACTTCCGCTAATGGCCCTAACGGAGATGCCCGCGATACGATATACGTGCAGGATGATGGTAAGGGATGGAGTGCAAACAAAGGTCCGGCTAACGTTAACGGCAATATAAACTATGTCGATAATGTCTCGGTGACGATAAACGGCCATACGGTCGTGCAGGGCGCGAACTCCATCTCTGACGTAACCTCATCGAAGGGCGGTAGCGGCTGGGATCCTAACGCACCGGGAAGCCATACCTCATGGCACTACGAACTCTCTCTGGATGCCTCCGTTACTGGCGGCGGTGAACACGATCAGATTACCTCTATCACGCTCTCCAGCTTGCCAAAAGGCAGCATAGACTTCAACGGTAAAACCTATGCCGTTGACGCCAATGGTCATGTCACCATTGACGTAGATGATACTGCCGATCTGAATGCGAAAATTACGCTAAACACCGATAGTCAGATCGCTCCGGGAGATATCAAGGTAGATATCTCGTCTGAGGTCAACAATGAGACGCACAACAGCGGAGAGATCGCCGCAGGTGATACTCACCACAGTATTACGCTGTCCGGGGAAGATACCTCAACGCACACTGTCACCCATGATGCTGATGTTCAGTCGCTGTCAGTCGATGAACATCACGAGCTCGACGACAATAGTACCGATCATACAGCGCGGACGCAGAGTGAAGATAACACTGCGCCTCATCACGTTGATCAATCCACACAGAGTGATGCCGCCAGCGAAGAGAGCGACAGTCATGACCAAACGCATGCGTTATTAATCGATAGCGAAGATCTCTACCTGACGCCAGCCGAGCCCCTCAGCGACGCGACGTCACCCGAACATACCGACACGCTCAACGCCAACACGGCCTTACCGTCAGAGGTGTCGTTAACTAATCTGCTTGGGGATGATGCGCTATCGCCCGATGATGCGTCCGCGACGACCATAAAAGCGGAAACCGCAGCGGCAAGTCACGATGAAACATCCGATGACAATACCACGAGTGCGACAACGCTAAGTCACGAAGCACCACTCAACTTTAGCGATATTCTTCACGACGAAGGTAACGACCACGACCTGGGCAAACTGCTTCCGGTGGCTGACGTCAGTGCTGAAAACCATAACGGTGCCGATCACATTGTTGCTGGCGATTCCCCTCACGATGCAGGGGATGCCTTTACCGGGGGAGACCACTCTCTCGTCGACGACCTGATTGCCAAACCAGATACCGATTCCTGATAACATCCGCCCCCACGGCAATGATACCGCGGGGGGGTTCACACGCTTATGTCCGGGACATGCTTTTTCTCTGAAGACATTTCCTCGACATTTTATCCGGCAAGGACAAAAAGCCTGATAAATTAATGCAATAAGGATAATAAATATGAAGTACCGCGCACAGATTGCTTTTGGGTTATCACTTCCACTCCTCATGCTGGGGCACACCAGCGCGACAACGCTTGAGCAGGCCATCAAAAACACCTTGAACTCGCACCCGCAAATCAGCGCATCCGTGAACAGCCGTTATTCTGCAGACCAGGATCTTAAGGCGGCAAAAGGTGGGTATTTACCCACACTGGATCTCTCCGCCGGAACCGGCTGGGAACAAACGGATAATGCCACCACGCGCGCCTCAGGCGATCACCTGCGTGACTTACACCGCAGTGAATCCAGTATCAATCTGAAGCAAAACCTCTTTAATGGTTTTGCGACCACCAGTGAAGTCGCGCGCCAGAAAGCCACGGTTAACTCAAGGGCATTCTCCCTACTGAATACAACAGAAACAACGGCGTTAACCACGATTCAAAGTTACCTTGATGTACTGATGCAGGAAAAAATGGTCAAGCTGGCCGAAGAAAACCTGAAGAACCACGAACGTATTTTCGATCAGATTCGCTTGCGCACCGAACAGGGCGTTGGCCGTGAAGCGGATTTCGCACAAGCGGAAGCTCGCCTTGCCCAGGCGCGCAATAACCTGCTCACTGAACAAACAAATCTGGAAGACTCCCGCACCAACTACTTCAGCGTTACAGGTCAGGAAGCTGTCGACCTCACCCTGCCGCAGCCCACCAAAATTCCGCCATCACTGGAAGAAGCCAGCAAAGTCATGCTGGCAAACAGCCCACTGCTGAAACAGGCTAATGCCGATGTTGAGGCGACGCATCAGCAATATGAAGCAGCAAACTCACGCTTCTACCCGAGCGTCGATGTGGATGTTGGACGTACTATGGATAACAATATCGACGGCACCCGCGGGCACAATCAGGAGTGGCAGGCCATGTTGCGTATGCGCTACAACCTGTTCAACGGCGGCAGCGATAAAGCCCAGCTCACCTCCTATGCGTACAAAATACAGGAAGCGCAGGACATCAAAAGAAACACACAGCGTCAGCTAAGCGAGGAGCTGCGCCTGGCCTGGAATGCGCTGTTGAATGCGCAGCAGCAGGTGCCGATTGCGAAAGATTATGCCGATCGCAGTATGGTGGTCCGTACCGCTTATCAGGAACAGTTCAGCCTGGGCGACCGTACCTTACTGGATATGCTCGATAGTGAAAATGAAGTGTTTAGCGCACAGCGTCGCTACGTACAGCTGCAATTTGTTGAAATGTTTACCACTTACCGCATAAATGCCCGAACGGGTGAACTGCTAAAACAACTCAACATTCAGGCGCCTTCAGCGACTCTGCCGGTTGACGAAATGCAAACCACTAAAGCGGAACTCCCTGAATTAAAGTAACGCGTATCGGGTTTATGGGGTATTTTTGTCATCGATGAAAAAAATACCCCATTGTTGTAATCACCCCGGCGATTTTTTCGCTCGCATGTAAGGTCAGAAAATGGCACCTCAAACTGATTCAGTGGATAACACAACCGCTTCGGGTAATGATGACATCAGGCACGATCCTCAACAAAATCATGACGATCCCCTTCTTGATTGTTTAATGGTCGTTTGTAAGCTCCATAACATCATCACCAGCCGCAACGCACTGACCTCAGGTCTCCCGTTAGAGGAAAACCGTCTCACGTTGAGTACCTTCCCTCGCGCAGCGCAACGCGCAGGGCTTAAAGCCCGGGCGATCCCGCGTCCGTTAGACGCCATTGCAAATATTTCCCTGCCCGCCATCATTTTGCTGAAAAATGCGCAAGCCGCTGTGTTATTAGGCTGGGATGAGCAACAACGCGCCCGTCTATTGTGTGCGGAAACCAAAGGTGGCGAAGTCACGGTATCCAGAGACCAACTGGCGGCTGACTACAGCGGGAAGACGTTTTTTATTCAACCTGAACATGAATATAACACCCAGCCCAGTTCCACCATTCCGCGGACAAAATCGTGGTTCCAGGACACGCTGAAATTATCGAAATTTCTCTACCTGGACTCCGTCGTCGCCAGCTTTCTTATCAACCTGATTGCGCTGGCTACCCCTTTGTTTGTGATGAACGTCTATGATCGCGTCGTCCCCAACCAGGCAACGGCAACGCTATGGATGCTGGCGATAGGTATCACCATCGCATTCGTCTTTGATTTTATTCTGAAAATTTTGCGCGGTATTTGCCTCGACCTGGCGGGTAAGAAGACGGACTTAATTATTTCTGCAGCACTGTATGAACGGCTGATGGGAATGAAGATGAAGCTACGCCCGAGCCGGGCGGGCGGTTTTGCTCAGAATTTTCAGGAATATCAATCGGTACGCGATTTTCTTTCCTCACTCACCTTAACTACATTTATCGATCTTCCCTTTACTTTGTTGATTTTGCTGGTGATCGGCATTATCGGCGGGCCACTGGTCTTTATTCCGTTGGTGGTTTATCCCATCGCACTACTGATCAACTGGATGATCCAACGCCCGCTAATGACGCAGGTACAAAAAACCTATCGCCTGTCTCATGAACGTCAAGCAATGCTGGTGGAAACCCTGACGGGCCTTGACGCCATCAAAGTGAATAATGCCCAGAGCGAAAGACAGTACCAGTGGGAACAGGTGATTGGCAGCCTGAGCAAGCTGGAGTTAAGGGTAAAATCACTGTCTTATGTTGCTGTCAATTTTACCAACTGGCTACAGCAGTTCAGCGGTGTGATTATCATTGTCGCCGGGGTGTACTGGATTATCGCCGGTAATCTCAGCATGGGCGGTCTTATTGCCTGCTACCTGTTACAGCGCCGCGCAATGATGCCCATCGGCCAGCTCTGTAGCCTCATTACTCGCTATCAGCGAGCCAAAATGACCAAAGCCACCATCGACAACATGATGGATCTCGAACAGGAAACGCAGCACCACGAAGTCCCGTTGCGGCGCGAAACGCTGTCCGGCGCTCTTGAATTTCATGATGTGACGTTCCGCTACCCGCAAAACGAGTATGTTTCACTCAACGGTGTCTCCATAAAAATTGCGCCGGGTGAAAAGGTGGGCATCATTGGTCGCAGCGGCTCCGGTAAAAGCTCGCTGGCAAAGCTGCTGGTTGGCTTCTATCAACCCGATAGCGGGATGGTTCTGGTCGATGGTATTGATGCCCGCCAGCTCGACGTCAACGATATTCGCCACAATATTGGTTACGCGCCTCAGGATATTCACCTGTTCAGCGGGACGCTACGCGACAACCTCGTGACAGGCGCGGGCTACGTGGATGAAGAGACAATGATCCGCGCCGCGACAATCGCGGGCGTGCATGACTTCGCTCGCCGCCATCCGTCCGGCTACAACATGCAAGTGGGTGAACGAGGTATGAATTTATCCGGTGGCCAGCGACAAGCCGTCGCTCTGGCACGGGCACTATTGCTCGATCCCCCTATTTTATTAATGGATGAGCCGACCAGCTCCATGGATAACACCAGCGAAGACCTGATTAAAAAAGCGCTCGCGCCAGTGGTCAGCAATAAGACGCTATTGCTGGTGACTCACCGGGCTTCACTGCTGTCATTGGTTGACCGCCTGATCGTCCTCGACAACGGCAAAATTATTGCTGATGGCCCGAAAGAAAGCGTGTTGAATGCACTGAAAAAGGGGCAGATTCATGCGAACCGATAATCAACTCAGCCGCCTGATGAAATGGCTTGTGGGTGATAAAAATAAATCTACGTTCGCCGCGAATGAAGTCAACAAGGCGCTAATCGACGACTCTCCTCGCGTCGTGCGCATCACTTTGTGGGCAATCCTCGCGTTCTTTATCATGATGATTATCTGGGCCTCGCTGGCAAACATTGATGAGGTTACGCGCGGAGAGGGTCGGGCGATCCCCTCATCACGTCTGCAAAAAGTACAAAACCTGGAAGGCGGCATTGTTTCTGAAGTCTTTGTTCATGAAGGGGAAATGGTGAAGGCCGGTGCGCCGCTGCTGCGTCTGGACGATACCCGTTTCCGCTCCAATGCTGGCGAGTCCGAAGCCGACCAACTGGCACTTGAGGCCCGTATCCTGCGACTCACCGCCCAACTTGCCGATAAAGACAGCCTGACTCTCTCGGCAGAAATCATGCAGAAATCCCCCGATATCGCCAGCGGTGAGATGGACCTGTTTACCAGTATGAAGCAGCGTATCCAGAGCGAGCTGGGCGGGCTGAATGAACAACTGGTACAAAAGAAACAAGAGCTTTTAGACTACCAGGCCAAAGCCAACCAGACGCGCCGCAGTCTCGGACTACTGCAGCAGGAAATTAGCATGTCTGAACCTCTGGTCGCGAAAGGGGCCATTTCGAAAGTCGAAATACTGCGCTTGCGCCGTTCGGAGGTTGATACCCGGGGCCAGTTAGAATCCGTTACGCTGGCAATCCCCCGGGCGCAAGCCGCCATCAAAGAAATTGAAAACAAGATGAGTGAAACCCGCGATCGATACCGTAGCGAAGCGCTCACCCAGCTCAACGAAGCGCGCACAGAGCTCAGCAAAATCGAAGCGTCCGGGAAAGCCATTGAAGACCGGGTTAACCGCACACTGGTTACCTCTCCGGTGCGCGGTATCGTGCAACAGATGATGGTCAATACCATCGGTGGCGTTATTCAACCGGGTAGCGATCTGGTTGAAATTGTCCCGTTAGATGACACCTTACTTATCGAAACGAAAATCCGACCGCAGGACATCGCTTTTCTGCATCCAGGCCAGGAAGCGATGGTGAAGTTCACCGCTTATGATTACACCATCTACGGTGGTTTAAAGGCAAAACTGGAACAGATAAGCCCGGATACGGTGACCGATAAAGAGGGGAAAAGTTATTACATAGTGCGCTTGCGTACCGAAAAAAACCATCTAGGCAGTGATGAAAAACCACTGATCATCATCCCCGGGATGGTGGCCTCGGTAGATATTATTACCGGTAGAAAAACGATTCTGGCTTATTTGCTAAAACCAATTCTGCGAGCCAAAGCGGAAGCCTTCCACGAACGCTAGTGGCAGTTTCCGATAAACAGCAATTTTAATCCCTGCCGTTAATTTACCCTGCCAATTTTGGCAGGGTTTATCCCCTGTTACGCCATTTTAAGACAATTGAACTTGTGCCATCGGCGTCCCGTTTATACAACCTTAAATACCCTCAGGAATTATTCTATTTTTATTTCATTTTCGGCAATAAAGGACCTCAACAATGCGCAAGAATAAAATCATGACTAAAATGAAACTAACACTGTTATTACCTCTTTTTCTGGCTGGCTGTTCAATGAGCGATGGGGAGTTAAGAAACGCCTACGCTCAGCATTATCAGCAGCCGACGGCTTATGTTGAGGTCTATAAGCAAAAAATAGCCAGTATGGACATTAATGCACTGGCGCAATATGCCGCCACGGAAGACAAGAAAAAAATGCGCGGACAGCCGCGGCTGAAAATAGACAACTTCATTACCATTGAGAACGTACAGGCGAAGGGAAATCGGGTGGTCTACGATTACTCGTTGTCAGAAAGCTGGCAGGCGTTACCCGCCGATAAGCAGCGTGAGAAGCAGACTAATATGAACAGGGATTTGATTTATCGTACCTGCTCGCTGGAAACAGTCCGTCTGGCACAAGCGAAAGGGCTGGAAGAGGAGCATAACTACTACCGCCAGTACCCGGACAAGCTCGCCTTTACCCTGAGAACCAGCGCCCAGATTTGTATCCAGAATGGCTTTACGCAATAACCGGTCTGGTCATCAACGGGCCATCAATGCCTGATGGCGCTTCGCTTATCAGGCCTACATGAGTGTGCACCCCGTAGGCCGGATAAGGCGCCAGCGCCGCTATCCGGCTAAAAAACGATGGATAACATCAGAATTTCCACGACACGCTGCCAACGATACTGCGCTCCGCACCGAAGTAGCAATACGAGAGCGAGTTACAGGCCGCCACGTAGCGTTTATCGGTCAGGTTGTTGACGTTCAGTTGCGCACTCAAACCCTTAATCCCAATATTCGTTAAGTCGTAGCCTACCGCCATATCCACCAATGTGTACGACGGCAGAGTATGGGTATTCAGGCGATCGCTGGTGATCCCGTTGACGTAGCGCACGCCAGATCCCAGCGTCAGGCCGTCCAGCGGACCTCTTTTCACATCGTAGCTCAACCAGGTGCTGGCCTGATTACGCGGGGCGTACACCGCACGCTTACCCTGTTCCTCCGGACTGCTCTTCTTGTAGCGAATGTCGGTATAGGTGTATGCCGCCTGCAGGCGGAAGCTCTCCGTCAGTTGGCCGATCGCCTCCAGCTCGACCCCTTCCGATTCAATTTCGCCAATTGAGCGGTACGGGTCGGTCGGTTCTTCTTTGGTGGCGATATTGGTCTGATTGATACGGAATACCGATGCGCTAAACTGGCTGTTCAGCCCCTCCGGTTCATACTTCAACCCGGCTTCCCACTGCTTGCCTTTCATTGGCTCCAACAGGTTGCCGTTTTCGTCGGCAAAGCTGGTCGGTGTGAACGCGGTGGAGTAACTGACGTACGGCGCAAAACCGTTATCGAACAGATAGAGCAGCGCGGCACGAGTGCTGAAGTTGTTTTTATCCAGCTCGCTGCGGGTATCGTTTATCTTATCAATGTTCAACACGCTGACCTGATCGTAACGGCCACCGAGCGTAATGCGCCAGCGATCCCATGACATCTGATCCTGCAAATAGTAGCCCGTCTGGCGCAGCTTGTGTTTTTCACGCGCGTACATGTTGATGTAATCCGGCTTCGCGCCGTACACCGGATTGAAGGCGTCAATCGGCGGGAACGCGCCGTAATAGCCGGTGGTGTTGTTGCTGCGACTCTGATAGTCAATGCCCACCAGCAGGCGGTGGTTCACCTGCCAGGTATCCACACTGCCGTCGAGTTGGTTATCCAGCGTAATGGCCGACATATTCTCATCGGAGCCGGAATAGCCGCGGTTGAGTTCAGTGTCATTCAGCCAGCCCGCCGCATACACCTGATTAAGTTCAACATCGGTATGCAGATAGCGCAGCTTTTGTCGTACCGACCAACCGTTGTCGAACATGTGCTCAATGTTGTAGCCCACCATGTTCTCGCGACGATCGTATTTGTCGTAGTCATCCTCACCTTCAAAGAAGGTATTGGAAATCTTTCGCCCGTCGTGCGGCACCACGGTGCCATCATATGGCAGACCCGAGTGGCTGCCACCTTCCGGATCGCGGTGCAGGTAGGCCATCAGGTCGAGACGCGTCTGGTCGGTGATACGCCAGGTCAGGCTGGGCATCAGCGCGTAGCGTTCTTCCTTCAACGGACCAAACTGCGAGTCCGCATAGCGCGTCATCCCGCTCAGACGCGCCGCCACGCGATCGTTATCGTCCAGTGCGCCGGTGACGTCAAAGGCGGCGCCACGCTGATTGTTATTGCCGGCAAAAAGCTTCACTTCACCACCCGCATCAAACGACGGTTTACGTGAGGTCAGCGCCACAATGCCACCCGGTGAAGAACGGCCATACAGCACCGAAGCCGGACCGCGCACCACTTCAATATTGTCGAGGAACCACGGATCGACCACCAGTGAGCTGTGCGAGTTGGTATCGCCCATCATCTTCAGGCCATCGAGATAGACGTTATCGAGGCTACCGTCAGAGAAGCCACGCAGCACGATGTAGTCAAAGCGGTTAGAGGCACCAATCTGGTTGCTGTACACCCCTGGCGTGTAGCTGACGGCCTGGCGCACACTGGTAGCGCCCTGCTCTTCAAACTGTTCACGAGTAATGATGGACACCGACTGCGGGGTTTCAATATCCGGCGTGGCAAGCTTGGTGGCGCCGCTCTGCATTTGCGAGGTGACCACCACCGTATCGTTTTTTGTTGTTTCCTGCGCCAGCAGAGGAAAAGCCACGCTGCCGGTCACCCATCCCACCAGCAGCGCCAACCGAGTCTTCGCGAACATGAACATCTCCCAAGGCATTTCTAATTGTAAATGAGAATTATTGCGCTTTTTATGCCAGAGATAGCTATGCCGGATGCCAGGTTACGTATGCGCAGCGCCAAAATGCGATTCAGACGCGCGCATAAAACGGAGAAATGGATTAGCAAGGTTTGAGGATATCGCCAGGCGAGAAACCGTAGCGGCGACGAAAGGCGGTCGAAAAGTTGGTGGCGTGCTGGTAGCCCGACATCCATGCCGCCTGCTGTACGCTGTACCCTTCTAATAAATACCCCCGCGCCCGTTCCAGACGGCAGTCGCGCAGGTAGTCAAATACGGAGCAACCATACGCCGCACGAAACTTGCTGCGCAGGCTACTGGGGCTCATCGCCGCACGCTGGGCCAGTTCGCTGAGGGTGTAGTCATTTTCCGGCGTCTGTTCCAGCAAACGACGCACAATCTCGAGGCGTTGCTGTTCGCCGCTGGCAGCCTGGCGTCTGCTGCTCTCCACCTGACAGACGCTGAGACCGTGGCCGAACAGTTGCAAAATAAGCCCTTCCAGCATCAGCTGGCGGGATACATTACTGAGCGTGCTCTGCTGGGCGTACTGTAATCCACTGAGCAAAAAGCCCGGCACTTGCCAGATAAGCGTTGGCGTCTGGCATCTTTCCCATTCAAACATTAACGACTCCAGCAACCCCGTGCGCCACGCGCCGTCCGGATACAGTCCCAACGATAACGTTCGCAGCTTGCAGTCCGCAGGGTGACGGGCGCTCATGGTCTGATGTTCGCTGAGGCGCGAACTAAACGCCATGCCGGAACGCACCACATGCTGCTGCCCATTGAGAGTCAATGTCACACAACCTTCCAGCACTACCAACATATACAGGGGAGTGCTGTGGCGGGAGGTAGTTTCGTAGGGTTGCAGCACCTGCACATCGGAGTGGGTAACACACATCCCGCAGGGCAGCGTCATCTCTTCGACTTTGCCCTGTAGCACGGGGCTGGCATGGGGGAAATCCAGCTGTTGCGAAAGCTGCGGAAAGCGGTAATCAATGCCGTAACGCTCACCAAAATCCATAAACTCACTGACGGAGAAGGTTCGTGCCAGCCGTGCGGCTGTATTTTGGCCGGTGGTGTTGTTCATACAGTTTTCTGCACAGGGAATGGGGTTCGCTATTTCGGGTTGGTGGCAACATTACCATTACCTACAGAATGCAACAATAATAATGAGAATTATTATCAATAATAATCTTAAAGATAAGGCTGAGAGATACCGCTGATACCGCTAAGGTTGACCGCCCTACCGTCGGTATAGCCGAAGCGGTTATACCGACGTGCAGATTTACCGGTCAGTTACTTCATTAATACATCAACAAATTTGGCCAGCCATTCAGGATGTGCTGGCCATGCCGGTGCGGTGACCAGATTGCCGTCAACGTGGGCCTGGTCAATGCCGATATCCGCGTAGTGCCCGCCACTCAGGCGAATTTCAGGCGCGCAGGCTGGATAGGCGCTACAGGTGCGGTTTTCTAACACGTCGGCCGCGGCTAACAGCTGTGGACCATGACAGACAGCGGCGATCGGTTTGCCCGCCGAATTGAAGTCCTGAACCAGTTGAATGACATCCGGGTTCAGCCGGAGATACTCCGGGGCGCGTCCACCGGGGATCAGCAGCGCGTCATAATCGGCCGCCCGCGCGTCAGCAAAATTCGCATTCAGGGTAAAACGATGTCCGGGTTTTTCGCTGTAGGTCTGCGCCCCGTCAAAATCATGAATGGCGGTCTGAACATAGTCCCCTTCACGTTTATCCGGGCAGACGGCGTCCACGCGGTGACCTAACATTTTCAGCGCCTGAAAAGGTACCATCGTTTCATAATCTTCGACATAATCTCCGACCAGCATCAGTATTTTTTTCATCAATGTCCCCGCCCATAGCGATTAAGTGCAGAAATAACGGCCCTTTTTACTATAGTTCACGCGCTATACGTCATTAATAAATACCGTAGAATAATCGGCCGGATCACAGTCTGCACAGGGGCACGTCAAAAGGTCGCAATCATCTTAAGCACAAGGGAAAGCGCTACTAATAAATATAAATTATCTATAAATATATAATTGAGAAATTTTAATACCAGCCTGTTACGCCCATTAATTAAGAGTGAATGAATTGCATGTAAGAATCCCTGTGTTATATTTCGACTGAACTTTCACGACATATAATTATTTATTATTTAATAAATAAATGCTGTCTATTATTTATCATCTATTATTATTCTGTTCAGCGTAAATCGGCGAATAGACAAAAAAGGTTTTCCCATGATCACAAGACGTTCGTTCGTCAGACAGAGTCTGGTGACGTCAACGAGTATGTTACTCGCCAGTATAACGGGTATCGGCTTCAGTAAATTGGCCAGCGCTGCAGAAACCCACCGCTGGCTAATGCCAGATGAAGGTGCGCCCCATGCGGCAACCTGGATGGCATTTGGCGCCAGTGCAGAGATCTGGGAGCCTCACCTGCTGCCGGTAGTCCAGGGAAACCTGGCCCTGATCGCCAAAACCATCGCCGCATTTGAACCGGTAAATATGCTGGTTCGCGAAGAAGACAGCGACCTCGCGGCAAAGCTGTGTGGGCCATCGGTCAATGTGTTGGTGCAGTCAATTGACGATCTGTGGATCCGCGATACGGGGCCGGTGTTTGTGAAAAACACTGCCGGCACACTCGGCGGTGTCGGGTTTAATTTCAACGGTTGGGGCGATAAACAGGAACATGAGCGCGACGCAAAAATCGCTGAGTTCGTCACCAATGACGCTAAGGCTGAATTTATTCTTTCGTCACTAACGCTTGAAGGTGGCGGTATCGAAGTGGACGGCGAAGGCACGGCGATTATTACCGAAAGCTGCGTTATTAACCCAAACCGTAACCCCGGCATAAATAAAACAGAGTGTGAGGCCGAACTAAAGCGCCTGCTGGGGCTGGAAAAAATCATCTGGTTACCGGGTATCGCCGGGAAAGATATTACCGATGGGCATACAGACTTTTATGCCCGGTTTACGCATCCGGGTACGGTCGTCGCGGGTCTCGAGCTGGATGCGTCATCGTTCGATTACGCCGTAACCCGCCGTCATCAGGCGATATTACGTGCCGCGACGGACGCCAAAGGACGTCGCCTGAACGTCGTAGCGCTGGAAGGCCCCACCACAATCCGCCAAACCTATGCAAACGACGACTTTGCCGCCGGCTATATCAATTTTTACGTCTGTAATGGCGCCGTTATTGCGCCAAAGTTTGGTGATAAACGAACCGACCGCAATACCCGCGCTATTTTGCAGGAGCTGTTTGCTGAGCGTGAAATTATTCAACTGAATATCGACGGTATCGCAGCAGGCGGCGGTGGTATTCACTGCGCCACGCAGCAGCAACCTCATTAAAGCGCAGCGTATTGCAGCTTACGCGATCGCCTTGGGGTTTAAGTTCTTGCGCTGTAAACCCGACGCACAGGGCGATCCCCCTGTGCGTTTTTTCGTTTTGGAACCAGGTGATGGGCAACGTTCGCGAAGTACTACAAAAATAAACGGCAGCTCATTTTTTGACATCAATAATCAATAAAAGCATGCCCTGTACTGTTGCGGCATGCCGGAATCTCCCTTCACACACGCACAGGACGGGATCATGAAAATGCAATTCGCCACGAAATATCTGCCGCTGATTTGTCTGGTCTCAAGCGGGCTGCTCTATACAGCTTCGGTAAACGCTATGGGAAATGACGATACCACGACGCCAACCTGCCCGAAGGGCCAGGTTTACGACAATAAAACCAAAACCTGTTTGCCAGAAAAAAGCAGTATGATCGACGATCAGGATAAAACACAGTATGCGTATCACCTGGCGAAAACCGGTCACTATCAGGACGCTATCAATTTACTCGATACCTTACAGCAACCCAATACGCGTGAGGCCTGGAACTATCGGGGTTATGCCACTCGCAAACTGGGTCGTACCGATGAAGGTATTGGCTATTATCAACGCTCGATTACCCTTGATCCGCATTATGCCAAAGTACGTGAATACCTCGGTGAGGCATGGATAGTTAAGGGTCGCCCCGATCTGGCAAAAGCGGAACTGGCCACCATTAAAACCCTCTGCGGCACTCAATGCGAAGAATATCGCGACCTGAAAGCCGCGATCGACGGACACCCTGAGTCATAGGCCAGAGAGGAATATAATCTCGACTGAGGCCGGTTAACGCTCAAGATTTTGCAACATGTCAGAAGCTGCAAAGTTCAGGCTTTAAGTTGATTTCAATAGACTTGAGAAGAGTTTGAAATGGTGCGATAATAGGAACAACACCTATGCCCTATTCATATGATTAATAATATAAATCATCTGTTTCATCTTTGGTGATACCCCCAAAGATACCCCCAATGGATTTTGTGTCCTGTTTAGGCGGGTGTTTTTTAGCCAACTTAATGCTTCATCCTGAACGCTTCGGCCATCATCATCTTCGGGATAAATGTTGACTTGAAAATCCCGATGCTCATTCCGTGAACTTGGTCAGATCCTTGTCAGAAGCATTTTGCAGCAGTTCCTGCCCACTATCAGCAATATCACTTAAACGTTCAGCCGTTGGCCTGAATCGCGCAGCAGTATGAACTCTGCCCTGCTTTTCTTCCAACAGATCGATCAGCTCTTCAAACACCTTGGCACTGACCATGTAGCCAACGGGACGGTTGTTGGAGAGAACAGCAACCGGTTCATCAATGAAATATTTCGCCGGGTTCTTTCTTAACTCTGTGATGTTGATAGATTTTTCTGCGAGGATGCGTTCCATAGATCACCTAAATACGCTCATTATAAAATATAATATACTCTATAATAGACATTAAATTGTACATTCGCAAAAATCACACCGCTATCCATCATAAAAATTATCAAATCTCCATAAATTGCAATGCGTTAGATGATTTTTTTGTTATGATGCAATACTCTTAAGATAACCAAGCTTACTTCAGACTTAGACCTGTCATCTAAACCCTGCGTATCCATTAAAATTCACGCGAGGAAAATGACAAATAGGGAATACTGAAATGTCAGAAAGCATCAACTCAGGTGTTGAAGGTGGTTCAGGATATACATTCCAACGATGCTGTATAGTATATCTTCTTTTTGAAGGCTACGAAGAACTCAATTCCCCAACAATAGATTACTTCATATGTATTGAGCATCATGAAGATTTTCTTTTTGCTTTCATTGATGAAAATGGCAGTATCAAGCAGATCGACACTTACCAAGCAAAAAAATCTAGAGATGACTGGAAAACAGATCAAGATTTATGCGACATCATTGGGAAAATATCGCTAGTTGGGAGGGGACTTCTCAATGATACACACCCAAAAATTGAAACTTATGCACATACCCTTTCTTTTCTGACCAACAGAAACATCTTACTTAAAGGTAAAAAAGAAGACAATAAAAAACAAGAATCAGAAAAGATTCAAATAACTAACTCCTCCCGTAATTATATAGACCTGAATAATGATATAAAAGAAAACATTCAATCTAAATTGAAGGACGGGGAAATGGCTGATTTTAATCAATTAGCCAATTTGAAATTTAGATTCATTGATCTACCTCAAGCCTACAAGGGATGGAAAACAACTCTGACTGGGTTATCAGTAGAAAATCTAGGACAAAATGTTAGCGATCATGAAGCAGTAATTACCACATTGCTAGCATTACTACAAGATGTAGAATTGGTATATAACAACGCCGGACAGGCATTACTTATAGATAAATCCAAACGACTTACGAAACAAAAAATAAAAAACACATTCACCATGTTCACTGAAAGTAAAAAAACATTTGACTTCTGGCGAACTCATTCTGAAAAATTATCAATTAATTTACAGATAAAACTTCCTATCAGAAGGCAAGCAAAAGAACTATTGAATAACTGCTTTGATTTTTTTAAAGACATACAACAAATAGAATATAAGAAAATATATAATTTCGTATCTGAAAGCACACATATAGATGAAAAGCACAGTAGTGAATCAGAATGTATTACTGAGTTATATCAAACCTTTATTCGAGAACATAATCCAAGATTAGAAAATCACATGGTAGCATTTGCTGTTATAGCTGCTTATGTAGAAACAAGAGGTACCTATGCGTAAATTAACTCTTAAAAATATACTAGCATATTCCATTGATAATGGCGGGTTCTTTAGTTCCTGCTTCGGCGAAAGAGTAAATATTATACATGGGAGAAACACTTCAGGAAAAAGCACATTAATACAATCAATTCTCTATACAATGGGCGTAAATGATTCAAAAGAAAACCTTAACGAAATACTAAGTCAAAATGTTATATTTCGCCTAGAATGTGAGCTTGAAGATAATGGTATAATATCAAAAGTTGTGTTTGCTCGTTCTGATGACACACTAATCATACGTATAGCTGATAATCCACCTCTACGTTTTGATGGCATAAATGGGAATACTTCTTTTGAATATGCACGGTACAAGGAAGTGTTTAATAACTTATTCAATTTTAAATTGATGCTACAAAAGCAAAACGACTTCACCAATGCACCAATCGAAGCAGCATTTTTACCATACTACATATCTCAATCAGTAGGGTGGGTTTATCTGAGAGAATCAGTTGGCGATTACCGATTCTATAAAGATTTTAAATTTGATTACCTAGATTATTATGTAGGGATAAAAAATGGCGTAGACAGATTACAGAAGTACACATTGCAAAAAGAGAAAAATCAACTTGAATATGAACTTAATCAATTAAAGAAATATAAGTCAAATGATAAATCAATCAAGTTATCTGAAAAAATGGAAAAAAGATTTAAAGGCGAAACTCTCGATTACTTGAAAACTTACGATATTTTGGCAACAACATTGGCGGCAGATGAAGCTGAACATGGTAAGTTATGCAACAAATTAAGTATGCTCCGTGGGCGTCAAAAAGTTCTTTTGCAGACAATAAGGAACCTGAAGCTTCAAAAACCAAGAGTAGATAGGTGCCCGGTGTGCGAGCAGACATTACCCGGAGACATTAGAGATTTATATATCTATACACAAGATGTTAATGATGCGTTAAAAGAAAAAGACCGGGTTTCTGTCGAAATAAAAAAAACCACCTCGAGTTTGAATTCAGTTGAGAAAACAATAACCAGAAACAATAAGATAATCAACCATGAATATGAAACATTAAAACAAATCAGAAATGAAGAAGTTAACTTTGACACTTGGATGAATCATCACGCTAATATCATTCTGATAGAAGAAATAGAAAAAAACATAACAGATTACAGTAATAAAATATCAATACTACAGGGTAGCATTGATGAGTTAGGCAGTGATCAAGAAATAAACACCTCGCGTTACAATGTTGAAAAAGAGTTTCTTAAAATATTCGAAAAGAAAGCCAATTACTTAGATGTAAAAATCCCTGAGAATGAAAAATATAAAGATCTGTATTCTATCATATCATTCCCATATCAAGGAGTAGAATTACATAAAATAGTTATGGCATATCACTTTTCCTTTTATGAACTGATTCACAAAAGGGCTAACAATCATAAATTCCCTTTTTTGCTGGATGCTATTTTAAAAGAAGATATTGACAGTGAAAGTAGAGATTTAATATTTAAATTCATCTCTAACGAAGCAATTAACCAAGAACAAATATTATTAACCATTGCTGAATTTAAAAAAGAAAAAAATCCATTAGAAGGTGATGTTCTTTTTAATGTTGATGAAATAAATAAAAAATATTTTCATGGCATGGCTAAGCAAATTTGTATTGGAAATGCTAAGTTAGTAAGATCATTTCTATTTAAAAGAGATTTAAATGACGTAGAGAAAAAATTACTTGATGATGCTTTTCTCTTACTACAAACTGTATAGTAAGTTTACTGATAACCGATAGGTTCACAACAGACTATCGGTTATCAACCTAAAAAAACACAATGCACAAAATTATGCTGACCAAGATTTTGCCCTAACCATGCTGTATTACCTCCATCGGGAGAGTAATAAGCCTCTGATGTATCAAAGGTATTTTTCCATATCCCATTCTAGCAGGATAAAATTACACCCTCACTATTTTAAACAAGATCACCACGAAGCTTTTGACCTCCCCATACATCAAGCTTAACCAAGGGATAAATAACAAATTGGCTACTGCGCCGTCTGGGCTTGCTCAACAGCTCACTGACCTGAAAGCAAGTTTTAGGTCAGTTCACCGTTCGGACGTGAAAAACATGATTAGGACTTGGATTTATTTAAAACACTTTCGATATAGGCTTGGCCTTGTGCTCTGTAGACATCAACATCACTTTGATGAAGATTCGGGATATCAAGCATAATCCCAAAGACCAGTTCCTTATCTACATAACCAATATCACATCCTAAGACTTTGGCAACCTCTGCACCGAAAATAATTTTCTGACGGGTATTATCTTTTTTCGTTTGTTGTTTCTTTTTAGCTTCCAAGAAGTATAGGCGTTCCTGTGCTGAAGCAATTTGCTGTTTGATCGTTTTTGTTGTCATCATTTATCTCCCCAATGTTTTTTCTTATTGGCATAAGGGATATCAGCATAATCATAACCATTAGCAATTTGTTTTTTGATTGATTTAATCTTCAATTTAAATTGTTTCTTTATCTGGCCCTGCTTTGCTCGTTCCCTAATATTAATTACAATTTTTTCCGCTTCTAAATAGGCTTGTTCTGTATCGGTATAGATACCATCATCAAGAAGTCGCTTGGCTTCCCAATCGATGGCTTCATCATTATATTTATACATTAAACCTCCTTATGTTTGTTATAGGTTATCCTTTACCACATTTTGAATAATTATCAATACAATAAGATATTTTAATTTAATAAAACACAAACTTATAAGACCTAAATTGATTTCCTAAATCACGAGATTGATGGTCTTTATAATTAATACCATCTCATCAAAATCACTAATTTTCATGTTATTATTCTTTTTCACATTTAATTTAAATCACCCATACTTACAAATTTTTGTTATTACCCACTCATATACAATTACACTTACACTTAACTGCTTATAAAGAAAACACTTTACCCAATATATAGTTTTTTATTTCATCATCAATGTTGACTGTGAATTTACCATCAGTGTATTGAATGCTAACATAACAATCAGCGATTGCAGGATTAACAAACCCTTTGCAAAACGTATTCTCCCCGCAATTGACAAACAACCTAACCCTCTTGACGTTAACAAGAGAACTAAACATTCCCTCAGCTAACTCCCCTCGAATTTGACCTGATAGACGTGGGATAAATTCTGGATTTCCTTCATAACCAGAAAATGTAGAATCAATATAAGTCCCATACACTTCACTAAAAGACAATGAAATCTTTTCATTCATAAGTGTAGTATAGTCTATATATTCAAAATCAGAAATAAGGTTAACAACAGAGATAGGATATTTAAATGAATAAACAGAGGAATTACTCGATGGAGGGAACATATATTGCTCTGAAAAATATAACCTAGTTATAACTATGCCATCATCAGTTAAACTGACAGACATATCAATTCTAGGCTGTAAGGCATTGATTCCTTTATCCTTGATTCCATACCATTCATAAAAACCGCCACAATAACAATCTAGGGGAGTTCCTTTTTTCAATCCATTTTTTAAATCAGACTCACGGTATAACATCTCCGCAGAAATGTATTCAGCAAGATCTTCCGTATGCGAAATTTTGGTTGATCTATTATGATTATCAATAGTCTTATCCCGCTCAAGAATGATCTTTTTGAGTAAATCCGATCCTGAACCAGCTATATAACATACACCATAACTCTTTGTTTCAATAACTGCATCTGGCCTGTGAATTAATGGAAGGAATTTTCCATGATTATTTCTCACCATACCGAGCAAAGAAAAACGGTAAGCATTTTTATTACTACTCAGGATGCTTTCAACGATATCCTTGGTGATACTATAGTTTGGATCATATGCTTGTCGGCTGTAGAAATGAGTAGATAGCTCATCCCAAAAATTGAAAGCACTTGAACATTGCCCAGCAAACGCCAAAAAACCTGAAGAAACAGGAACGGCGAAGGTTTTTCTGCCTAATCTGGGAATATGCCATTTCCCGTCATTATTTTCCCATTCACTATGGATACTGCCCAAGGCCGGAAGCCAAATACTTTTATCTTCGTTTGGATCTGACCCAGCGGCACTTAGTAATGTATCAGCTACTACATGTGGATCGTTTTCACTATTTAAAAGTGCGATAGCTGTCATAGAATATCCTAGACATTATTTGGGTAGAGGTTAGCTAAATATCCACTAATTCTATAACACAACCAATCAAAAAGCACTATGAAAAACGATATTCTAAAAAATGTATTAAATCCTTCGTTTTTCCCTCAACAATAAGCTGAACCTCTGTTTTTGTATAAGAGCATAAATCGCAGACAATTTAGCATCCATTATATTTTTCCTTATCACCATTTCAGGAATTTAAAAACACTCACTGAATCCTTCATATTCCTTCATCAAAAAATAAATAAAATTAGGTTGAAAACGAAGTTTACAAACAGAGTATACAAATTCACCCTATACTTAAAACCCCGATCTCTCCGCGTTACTTATTTTTATTTATTGATTTTTTCCATTACACTTTTATTTTTTTACTTTGATCACTTATCTAACCTGTAAATTGTGCAATAGGGAAAACCACTAAATTAATACGTCCCTTAACCTTCGGACGCCATTTAAAACCCATCCGGGTAATCTCTCGGAATACATCGCCCTTTCATCAAGATTGCGCCGCTTAATTCGGCATTTTATTTTACAGGCATTGATATATTTCGTATTAATTAAGTAGAGGGTTTTACATTGTTAGAAAAAACAATGCCCACTTATACACTCACTTCGTGAGCGTGTGGGGTCTACCGACGGTTGCCTGCCGCAGGCTAAAAGAAAAACCAAGGTCAATACATAGAGTTTTTCTTGCGAAAAACTAACAGCAGCATAGCGATATTTGAGGGTATTTGTTAAATGGCGATTTTTCATCTGGAGTTTAAAATTGTGAAACGTTCTGAAGGCATGTCTTCCTGTAGGAAGGCTGCCTACCATGCGCGTTGCAGAATAAAAGATGATCGAACTGGAAATACATATGATTTCAGCCACAGGACAGATTTATTCCATCATCAGATATTATCCCCTGATTCTGCTCCTTCTTATATTATCAAAAGCTCAACCACCCTGTGGAATGAAGTTAAAAGAGTTGAGCGTCAGAAAGACGGTCAAGCAGCCCGTTATTTTGATATAGCTATTCCCTGTGAACTGAGCAATGAAGACAAGATAAAATTAGTAGCTGAATACTGCCAGAAAAATTTCGTTGATAAGGGAATGATTGCTGATATTGTTTTTCATGATCTCAATGGTGAAAATCCCCATGCGCATGTGCTGTTGACATTAAAGCCAATCACCGCTGATGGCTTTGGCAAAAAAGAAAGAAGCTGGAACGACAAGAAAAACGTAATCCTTTGGCGTGAATCATGGTCAGTGATTGCCAATCGCTATCTTACTGCTGCTGGCAGTAATGAACGTATTGATCATCGCTCTATTGATGCTCAACACGCCGAAGCACTCGAAAACGCCGCTATTACATTGGATGCTGAAGAAAAAGCGTTATGGCTTGCCAAAGCAACGTTAACCAGCCGTCCGCCAATGCAACGTGTTCATCGTGCCAAGTGGAACAGCAAAAGCGTTCAAGATAAACGTGCTGCTGAACAGGCTGTTCGTGATGAGATGAAACAAGAAGCTCAGGCCACATACAACACCTTCAAAGATTTAGATCTGCAGATCGTTGTTGACCTTAGAAGCTTCACCGTATCAGAAATGCCTGAGCCTGTTGAAATCGTGTTGCCTGAAATACAACCTCGAACGGAGTGCTCTGAAACAGGTTCGCAGTCGGCATCATCCGAAGAACAACATCCTGTTCTGGTTGCCCCTGCGCCTCATACACGCACTAAATTGAAACCCCCCTCTTCAACTGCCAGAGCGATCAAACGCGCTCCTGTTAAAAAAAGTAACAGAAAGCAGGTTAAACTTCGTCAGAGTGGTTTGTTTAAGCGTTTCACCCTACTGGTGGTTGAATATATAAGGGAGAAATTCGTCTGGGCCAAGAAGAAACCCGCTCTTGTTTCCGTTGATGCTGACCACGATAAACGTATTGCCGAAAACTATGTCTTTGATGAGGTTCAAGGCATCTATGTTTCACGAGATGAGCACGAAAGGCGTACCAGATTCAACAGTGACACTTATAGTCCAACACCAGATGAGATCAGGCGTTTTCCAAGTCGCGCAACCAAAAACGAAGTACCTGATGCAGATTTTAACCACACACCAACTCTTCGTACGGACAATAAAAATGCCTTACCAAAGCTAAAACCATCTCGATTTGATAGAGGCTGATTCAAATTATTTTTCGAACATGACATTGGATTACATTGACTTTTTATCATAAACACACGTATATTTTTATAAAATATACGAATTAACAATCCATATCACAATGTTTATACATCGACAATAATTAACAATAAGGAAAGCATTACAATGGGAAAAAGTCTATATCCAAAAACATTCCTCCACTTTACAAAAAAAATACATGCACTAGAGTCAATACTTATTGATGGCTTCTTCAAACCATCTTATGCGAGAGAACGCATATACGGCAGAAAGGGATTAATTCGATACTTTGGAATACCAATGGTGTCATTCTGCAATATAAGACTCTCTCTGCTATCAGAACATACTAAAAAATATGGTTGCTATGGTATCGGTCTAACGCAGGAGTGGGCAGCGAAAAACAATCTAAATCCAGTCCTATATATGAGTAAAAACTCAGATACTTTCGAATTATTGGATGAACAATTAAGAATCATAATAAAAGGAATTGATAAAAATGAACAAACTGTTGAAACCTTCACTAAAATGAAGAACTACATCTCGCTTGTAAATATATTACGTTATATGAAAAACCATACCGGTCCATTAAGAAGAAATAACAAAAAGACCGTTGAGTATTGTTTCGCAGATGAAATGGAATGGCGCTACGTCCCTTCAATAAATGAAAAAGGAATTATCCCAATAGCTCTTCTGAAAAACATAAGAGATTCAATATCTAAGCAAGAATATAATGATAAAGTAGAACATATTCATCTCGAATTTGGAATCGATGACATACGATACATTATTTTGAAAGATAAAAATCAATTAAATCATTTTATCAAAAGGTTAAGAAAAAGAGAATATTTAATAAATGATGAGTTCATAAGTAAAATATTTTTTTCTAACCACATAAGCGAGGATTTATGAACGATTGAATCACTTGCGGTGTGTTTTTAACGGGACAATGAAAGCACACCGCAATGAATACATAAAAACCGAAAAAACGCCAGAATTGAATGATCAATTATCGGTATATCTTTTTTCAATACTATCTCTATAGCGCTGTTGTTCAACAATACTCAGATTAGGATCAGACAGCACACTCCGCCCCTTCACAGCAATATCGTAATCAATTTGAGATTGTGTTTCATATTCTTTAGTAGGTTTAAAATAATCGGATTGTGGTGTAGATGACGACGCCGGAGAACCGGAGTATGTTTTACTTCCAGCACAACCGAGATAAGCCAGCAGGCAGGCAAACAAGAAGAAAAATGTCCACACCACATTGAATCCGTTAAGCGTATATTCACTACCATTCCCAACTGAAAACACGCCGTGAAATCTGATGGCGTAGACAATCAAGAATGATGACAGGATAACAGCCCGACTTTTCCCGACGGTTAAATGCTTACGTATGAACCTCACGGTTGGCACCAGCATGACCACAAACAGCGCGATAGCAACTAACACCAGCCATACAGGAAACAGCCCGTATTTTTGCGTAATGTTTTGCGAAAGCGTCACCAGCGACAGCACCAAGAAAGTGTTAAGCAGGTAAAGCCTGACAGCCATCGATACCTTCACCTGTTTTTGTCTATTACCGATAAACAGCACCGGTGCCAATGATGGTATGTTCATCAGCAGCCCCATGAAAATCACCCAATAGATAGTGTTCATAGCGTCTTTTCCTGTAATTACCGAGCGGCCCAGCCGTTATTGGTTTTCACCAGAACAATTTTGGCTTCTTCTGGTTCAGCCATCCCCTTGACGCCAGAAAAGGCTTTCTTATCCACCCAGCCCGGAACGCCATTGAGCTTCCACGTATAGGTCACTTGCGTGATTTTAGCGCCAGCGCCACCACTCGGTTCAGTCCAGCTGGTGATCTCAGCAACAACACGATGACCAACACAGGCACCGTCTTTTTTGTCCCAAAACTCAACTTGTTGGCCTTTATCTGTTACTTCCAGAACAACGACACTACTGAAACCATTAGCTTGTTGAGAAATATCAAGCAGTTCCTGATCAGCCAGACCTTTTAAGATTTCATCACTGGCACTGTATCCAGCAGAACGATAGCCACTGTTAACCCGGATAGGAAAACCTTTATTAAATACAATGTTGTTGTCCTGCAGTGAGTAGCACACCTTCGACTTTGAAATTTTCGCGTTTATAGCCTTCTCAAAGTCGCCTTTCTCACCACATCCCGCCAGAACAAGAGCGGCACCAGCAACGAGTAAAATCTTCTTCATCTTCCTCTCCATCCTGATAATCAAAAATGCTGTTATGTAGAGGTTGCCTGCTGCGCACCTGTAGTCGTTAAGGCTTGTTCTTACTGGCATAACGCAACAAAACCACCTGATTAACCAGTTGATAGGATTAAATTATTTTTGAGAGCCGTCATATCGTTTGTAACGATCAAAATCAAAACAATGATAGTCATTAGCTATCATTAGATATTTATCGATCGATTAAATCAATTAAAACATCGATCGATATAGCATTATCAATCGATATAAACTATCAATAATAATTTATCGATCTGCAATACCGATCATTTTCTTGCTAGATGAATCGTAACTGGATAAAGTGAGCAGAAGGCTCACTGGACCGATTATTCGCTGGTTTGTAGGGATAGAACGTCAACCCTATGACCAACAGCCAGCACTGCCCTATGGCCCTTTCTTGGCCTTTATTAATGCAACATCAGGGAAAACAACCATAAGGGATGCCGCTAGCTGATTAGATAAAAAGACTCACAGGCTTATGATAAGCGGCTTTCTTCACCACTAATTAACATGATCTATTTCAATGGACAGCAGCAACACAACGCTGGTCCCGGCCTCTTTACGCCTATTTTTACGTTTACTGTTTATATGGAGTTAACATGAGAAAACTGTTTATCGCTGCGTTGGTGATCCTGCCTCTTACCGCTTGCACCACCTATGGCAACAAATCCCTTAAAGACGAATCGCAACAAACCGTAAAAACCAAAATAGTTAAAGGGAAAACTACCCAGCAAGATGTTATTAACGCATTCGGGGAACCACAAACACGAGCCACCAATGATGGACAGGAAATGTGGTCCTACTCCAGCATGTCAGGCGAGAGCCAGATCTCGAACTACATCCCCGGTCTGGCCCTGCTGAAGAACAGCAACACAGCGCATATGAATTCCCTTGAGATCTGGTTCAAGGGGAATGTTGTTGACCGATATAATTTCAGCCAGACGGCGAGTAAGGTATCACGTGGGTTGATGGATTAATTTTGCATAGCAGATAAATAATTAATAGGCCGTCATCCGATTGACGGCACTATTTGAAAAAAACCAACTGTTATCATTACTATATTATTTTTTCATGTGTCGTATTGATTTATTAGTTGTTCGCCCTTCTTGTAAATCAATCGTCTTCCTAAATATCATCCCAATCTAATGGTTCATCTGGTGGCACAAGACTTATGTTTTCAACTGAGGTGCTAACTTTTATACTTCCGCGCTTTGCGAATCCCTGCGACTTTTTAGCTTGTAATCTGGCGATTAACACATCAAGATCTTCTTTGTTGTTTACAGTTTCAATGACTGACTCAATAGACCTGCGCTTATCTTCATTTTCAGTATAGTCTCCTCCGCTATCAATAACGCTTTCAACCTGTACACTATCAATTTCCTCTTTCTTTTTCCTAATCTCTGAAACAAAGCGAGCCCTATCACCGTTGAAAACAATTGCAGGGTTTATGAAATACCAGTTTTTTTCATTAGTTTTAGCAATAATACGTTTCTCGATGAGTTCCTTTATCCCCCGGTAAAAGATAGATTCAGATAAGACAAAATGATCTATCTTTTCCGCAAGAGACATTGCCTTTTTACAGCTCAGGTAAAAATGATCTTTACCTATCGCATCCTGATAAATACGTAAAAAGATAAAAAATACTTTGTATGCTGTTTTCGTGAGATCAAAGTAGGCTTTTATTTGTGATGTATAGAGTTTTATGAACTCTTCTTTATCAACCTCTTGTGTATGCACAATATTAGCAAAGTAGCTTCGACTGGCATCTTTTCTTTCGATAAGTTCAGTTCCCCTTGAAACAGTTAGATTTTTCCTTCTTGTCTCAATCTTTAGTTCTGTCTCAAAGCAAAATGGGTTTAAGCCCAAATCCAAGTCAACTTCCATTTCTTTATTCATATTATCACCTTTTATTATTTTATTTATAATAAAGTAAATACCATGCATGAAATAGATATCAAGTTTTTTGCATGTTTTTTTGCGAAAATATTTTATAAATCGCAAGTTTTCCAGTGACGATGATTTAAATCACTGTCATTTTTAGCTTAAAAATGATATAAGAACTGACTACAGAGTCAGGAAAGCTTACCGTGCAGTCAACAATGCTGACCATAGCGTCAGTAATACTGACCGTAGAGTCAGTCGTGGTTTTCTAACACAAGCCTTATTCCCCAAGGGCTACAGGCCGTTTTTGTCTTAACTAAATTTTGCAAGAAGTAAGAGATAATACTTAAGAGGATTAAAAGAAACCGGGCGATATTTATGATCGCCATACGGGGTTTCTAATAATTTATTGCTAATTATTCCTTTCTATTTAACTAAAATCTTTTTTTTGAAAATCCCCACCATCTATGAGCTAACGCTCATGTGCTGACGCACGGCTACGCCCTAATGCTGACATTCAAATATTTTTCCTATTTGATCAAAAGCCATTTATCAAAGCAGCACTTGGTGATTGTCGCCAACAATCACTTCGCTGGACAGGGCTTGTCCCTGTTAATGATGGATTTTTTCATTAATGATCGTGGCGATAGCCGCTAATAACAACATGTAAAACGTAGAGACTAATACCCATCAAACTTTCGCAAACATCGATTTTACTAATTTTCGATAGAACTTAATGAGTTATTTATTGTAGACTGGCTACTGCCAGTCACATAGTTCTTGTGGTGAAATACCATCTCGCGCCATCAGCTTGAGGAGTCTTTCCATCTTTAGCTTACGCGCCTTTTTCTCACCAATCTCCTGATAATACTCATCACGCCGCTCCTCTACCACTTTTCGAAACTTCTTCAATAGTTGATTCAGTGTTTTCATATCTGTAGTGGCGGCTTCAGCTTGGATTTTTTTATACATAAACATAACGTGGAACTCATCAATCATCAGTTTTCTCCTATTGTCATAAGTGTTTTTATCTGCCCCTTACGGGGCAAATATATCTTCAAAGGAAACTACAAAGATTTATGAACAAATAAATACGAATGCCTTACCAACAGATTAGCAATAACCTTAAGATCAACTTCGTCAATATTTCCATTATTTCCTTCTTTCTGTGTTAAACTCTCAAAGTTATTTTTAATATGCATTATCACGCACATGATAGTTGCACTCATAAAATCATGATCACTAATATACTCTCTTATATCCCCATCGTGATCATTTTGTAAACTGATCCAACTTGCCTCAAACGATCTTTTAGCAAGATCAAGGAACAGTTTTGTAGATTTGTTTTTAACTTTATTATCTTTAGACATGATTAACTCTCACTTTTATATGATTATTTAATATTTAGTTTATTTTCAGCCCCAAGAAGGGGCCAAATAGATTTACATATAGGCTAACACTAAGGCTTTGGTATGCAATGTCATTACCTCCATTCTCACCCCTTCGAAATCGATAAGATAGCGCTTATTTTTTGCTACACCCTTTTTAGCTCGTTCTATTACTTGGTCATAGACTGTTTCCATATGATGATTATCAGTAAGTAAATTAAATGCCTCTTTGGGTCCTTTTTTGACTATATCCCAATAAATACGGTAATACTCTTTCATCGCTGATAGTAGAAACATCTCAGTAGCGATCCTATCAAAACCATTATTTTTCTTATTCATATATTTTCCCTTTTCTTTGTTTAAAGTGTAAAATACCCTGCATTATTAATGCATAAAATATTTTAGTTTTTATTTTATAGTATTGTAAAAAACACAGCGTTTAACGTTTTACATAGAACCTCCTCATCGTATTAATAGTGTATTTTCCATTAATCAGCATGTTTACGTGAAAACTGAATAATATTTTCAATCCATTCATCGATTTCACTTTCAACAAAAGCTCTGGCTCTTATTCCGATCTTTATCGGTTCTGGGAACACGCCCCTGCTAATAAGTCGATAAATCCATGCTTTACTATATCCTGTTTTATTCATCACTTCCGGCAGGCGAATAAGTCTTCTTGTTGTCATATATTTCTCCGTTGTTGTTTTGATGAATGTAGTATCTGCAGATCGCTTATGACGTTCAACCCTCGGAAAATCAGAATTGAACCTGAATTGAGCGTTTTTTAGACAAATCAGTATAAAATGGTGGGAGAGCTGTCACTGGGCGGGGTGTAGAGTGATTTAGCAAAAAGTGCTATTTATTTTGCTGTTTTAAAGTATTTCATAATTTGCATATTAATCAATTAGTTAATAAATATCAGTTTAAATTCTGACTTAATTCTTATCTGCTTTAGCCAAGAAAAAGGGCTATGCCCGTTAAGACATAGCCCTTCTTTCATCAGCAGTTATCCTTACCCACGCCGATTAAACGCTCCCTGCACCACATTGCCGCCTTTCTCAAGGCTTGCCATGTAGTCAGCATACCATTGCAGCATCTCACGTCTGCCATCGAGGTATTGCGCATGGTTGTAGGTGCCACGGATAGCATTCTTATCCACATGCGCCAGTTGGGTTTCAATCCATGCGGTGTTATAGCCCTGTTCATGAAGAACGGTGCTCATGGTATGACGGAAGCCGTGACCTGTAACCCGGCCTGTATAGCCAATTCGCTTAAATACCTGATTGATACTGGCTTCGCTCATGGTCTTACTTGGGTCATTGCGTCCCGGAAACAGTAAAGGAAATTGCCCCGTCATTGCTCTGATCTGTTCGATAATGGCTAACGCTTGGGTAGATAGCGGGATGATATGAGGGCGGCGCATTTTCATGCGTTCAGCAGAAATTTCCCATAGCGCTTTCTTGGTATCGATTTCTGACCATAACGCACCGCGCAATTCACCTGTTCTCAGGCCAGTAATGATCAGCAATCTTGCTGCCAGCACCATCAGTTCACTACCAGAGTAGCCAGCAAGGGCTTTAAAGAAAGCAGGAAGCTCTTCAGTGGTCAGGAACGGGTAATGTGTAGATTCATGCCCCTGCATGGCACTGGTGAGATCAGGCGCGGGATTATACTCGGCTCTGCCTGTTACGATGGCATAGCGAAACACTTCGCCGCAGCGTTGACGCACTTTCTTGGCTTTTTCGGTTGCTCCTCGGTCTTCCATCTTTTTCAGCACGTTCAGTAGTTCCAACGGCTTGATGTCTGCAACAGGACGTTGACCAATGAACGGGAAGACGTCTTTGTTGAAGGCTTCAAGAATGTCAGAGGCATACCCCGCAGACCATTTCTTCACTTTCATGTTGTGCCATTCGAGCGCAATTTCTTGAAAGGTGTTTTTGACCTGCGCTTCACGCTCAACTTTTTGTTCTTTTTTCACCTCTAAAGGATCGATACCCTCAGCGATACCCTTTCTAGCTTCATCACGTTTTGCTCTGGCATCAGCCAAGGACACATCGGGATATACCCCCAGTGCCAATAACTTTTCCTTTCCATCGATACGATACTTTAAACGCCAGTAGCGTGACCCGTTGGTTTTAACCAATAAGTAGAGGCCACCACCATCAGCCATCTTGTAGGGTTTCTCTTTGGGCTTGGCAGTCTCTACCTGTCTGGCATTGAGCTTCATCTGGGGGTATCTCCTCTAGACCGAACAGCGAATACCCCCATTGATACCCCCAACTCACCGTAGATTTCTGTGAACGTGAGTAGACGAGCTGAGACAATAAGGGCCGTTAAACCGCGTATTATAAGGGTTTAAAGGGTGTTTGAGTAGACTTGGGGAGACGTTAAAATAGGTAGGATGGTGCCGATAATAGGAGTCGAACCTACGACCTTCGCATTACGAATGCGCTGCTCTACCAACTGAGCTATATCGGCACTGATAAAGACATGCCCACGATTGTGAACACGGGGTAGAAGGTTAAAACTAACCGGGCGACGCGTCAATGGCCTTGCGAATCAAACGCCTATTTTTGCATCACCCGGTTTCAATTACGCACGAATCGTGTCGTCACCGAAGCCGATCCACTTGTACGTGGTCAGTGCTTCCAGCCCCATCGGTCCGCGTGCGTGTAATTTCTGCGTACTGACTGCCACTTCCGCACCCAGTCCAAACTGGCCGCCGTCAGTAAAACGGGTGGAGGCGTTAACATACACCGCAGACGAATCCACCTCGTTAACGAAGCGGTTAGCGTTATGCATATCTCGCGTCAGGATCGCGTCGGAATGCTGGGTGCCATGTTCGCGAATATGGCCGATGGCCTCATCCAGGTCGCTGACGATTTTTACGTTCAGATCCAGCGACAGAAACTCATCGTCGTACTCTTGCGCTTTTACCGCCACCACGTTGGCCGGACCGGCCTGCAATTGAGTCAACGCTGCCTCATCAGCATGCAGCGTGACGCCGCTTTGCGCCATCTGCTGGCTCAGCACGGGCAGGAAGCGTCCGGCGATATTCTGGTGCACCAGCAGCGTCTCGACGGTATTACAGGTGCTCGGGCGTTGGGTTTTGGCGTTAACGATAATCCGGAGTGCGGCGATGATATCTGCGCTTTCATCCACATAGATATGACAAACGCCAATACCGCCAGTGATCACCGGAATAGTCGACTGTTCGCGACACAGTTTGTGCAGGCCAGCGCCGCCGCGTGGGATCAGCATATCGATGTACTTATCCATGCGCAGCATTTCGCTGACCAGTGCGCGGTCCGGATTATCAATCGACTGCACGGCGGCCGCCGGTAAACCACAGGCCTCCAGCGCCTGCTGAATCACTGCCACGGTTGCCGCATTTGTCCGGTACGTCTCTTTGCCCCCGCGCAGGATCGCCGCATTGCCGGTTTTCAGGCACAGGGAGGCGACATCAACGGTGACGTTAGGACGCGCTTCATAAATCACGCCAATCACGCCCAGCGGGACGCGACGACGCTCCAGACGCAGGCCGCTATCCAGCAGACCGCCGTCAATCACCTGCCCGACCGGGTCGGCGAGGTTGCACACCTGACGTACGTCGTCGGCGATGGCTTTCAAACGTGCCGGGGTCAGCGCCAGACGGTCAAGCATTGCTTCACTCAGGCCGTTTTCCCGCGCCTGCTCAACGTCTTGTGCGTTAGCGCTGAGGATGCTTTCGGTTTGTGCTTCCAGTTCATCGGCAATCTTTTCCAGCACGCGGTTTTTTTCGCGGCTGGAGAGTAGCGCCAGCTTATACGACGCTGCTTTGGCAGCAATGCCCATTTGTTCCAGCATATGCCTGCTCCTTAACGGGTGATCATGTCATCGCGATGGACGGCAACCGGGCCATATTCATAGCCGAGGATCGCGTCAATCTGTTGAGAGTGGTGTCCGGCAATACGGCGCAGCGCGTCGCTGTTATAGCGAGTGACGCCGTGGGCAATATCGCGCCCTTCAAGATTGCAGATACGAATCACTTCACCACGAGAGAAGTTGCCTGTCACGCTTTTAATGCCTTTGGGCAATAACGAACTGCCGCGTTCCAGAATGGCGGAGGTCGCCCCTTCATCGACGGTGATTTCCCCGGCGGGCGGTGCGCCGAAGATCCAGCGTTTGCGGTTCTCCAGCGGAGAAGCCTGAGCATGAAAACGCGTCCCCACGGACACGCCTTCCATTACATCACCAATCACGCCAGGCTTGCTGCCTGCGGCAATAATGGTGTCGATACCGGCGCGGCAGGCCACGTCTGCCGCCTGCAGCTTGGTGCCCATACCGCCGGTGCCGAGACCAGAGACGCTGTCTCCGGCGATAGACCGCAGCGCGTCATCAATCCCGTAGACGTCTTTAATCAGCTCAGCCTGCGGATTAGTACGCGGGTCAGCGGTGAACAGGCCCTGCTGATCGGTGAGCAGCAGCAGCTTATCGGCCCCGGCCAGAATCGCCGCCAGCGCCGACAGGTTGTCGTTATCACCGACTTTGATTTCGGCGGTTGCCACCGCGTCGTTCTCATTGATGACAGGAACGATGTTGTTATCCAGCAGCGCACGTAACGTGTCGCGAGCGTTAAGGAAACGTTCTCTGTCTTCCATATCCGCGCGCGTCAGCAGCATCTGCCCGACATGAATACCATAAATGGAGAACAGCTGTTC